>Ga0208428_1000859_pt1 | contig 13315 bp, 18 predicted proteins | sample DEB08_DNA_11_FD_184535 | JGI IMG/M metagenome (GOLD analysis project Ga0208428, IMG submission 184535) | Aqueous microbial communities from the Delaware River and Bay under freshwater to marine salinity gradient to study organic matter... | ecosystem: Environmental > Aquatic > Marine > Coastal ... | reverse complement strand
TTGCACCGACCCAGATCGCAACCTGTCGAAGGGCCTGAGTCAAGCCAGCCGCAGCGGTCAAAGCTACGGTCGTCAGAGTGGTGGTCTTGGCCGCGATGCGGACCTTCAACGCCTCTCCGGATTCCGCCTGCGCCGCTGTATTCTCCAGCAGACGAGAACCTTCGGACGCGGCGTTTTTGTAATCATTCTGAAGGACGAGACGCTGTTCAGTCAAGCCGTCGCCGTTGACGCCGATGTATTTCGCATCGCCGTCAGCACCGAGCTTGATTACAGCGGTAGAGCCGACACGAACCGGCTGCTGGTCCTCGTCGGCTTCTGTATCATCGCCGACACCGATCAAAACAAGAGTGTCTTGACCGACATTATGCAAAGTCTGACGGAGATCCGCCTCTCCGCGATAAATAGCAAGTGCAGAATCCGAGATTCCCAGCAGCGGGATCGGCCCCGGAGCTGCTACTAGATCTTGCGATCCGATAATTGTAAACGGAACGAAATCCAGCGTGCGGCCGCGATATTCGGGAGCGAAGGCTTCCGTAGGCGGCTGCATGTCCTCTTCAGTCCAAGTCTGATAGACTCCATCGACCAACTCGAATGCTCGATAGCGGTTGATTGGAGTCCACTCATAATCGCCGTTAACGCCTCTTCGGAAAGTCTCCTCGGCGGTTACGACGAATGTATATGGGTTTTGCCGACCGCGCGCTGGCATCATGTCATCCCAGTTGATGATAGATCGTGCCCCATAGGACACGAAATAGGGAAGACCCTCTCCGTCCGGAACATCGACAGCAAGACCGAAACGTCCGTAGAGTAGGATTTGCTCAATGATTCGGCGGTGAAGCGTTTCAAGGCTCTCGCCATCCAAGGTGGCCGAATCATATAGTTCTTCGAGTGCGCGAGGCAATTCGTAAACTGACCGATCCTTGAATGCGAGACCCGTAAGGGTTCGGGCTGCGTTCGCAACGAGATCGGGGAAAATAGCCCGGTCGATATAGGACTGATAAGCCGTTTTGCCGGGATCAATGTCATTCAGAGCGCCATCGAGGATCATTGATCTCGTAGGAGCGAGGTAAATCTCCTCTCGATGCTTTACGGCTCGTGAGCCCGCATAGGTGTCGCGCATCTGGTCATAGTCCGGCTTCATCCCATCGTATTGCGGGTGTGTCTTGTCCAGAAGACCCATGAGCTATTTCTCCATTCTGAAGACATTATGGCATAATGTGTGGAAAAGGTAACAGTTACGCAATTCCATCAGCATATCCAAAGGTTGCGGGTCTTCTGATCGGTGCCAAGGCGATAACTAACGCTTCCGCGCGATCCGGCGATTTGATTCCTCTTCGAGCCAGCTCATCTTTACTCTCGATCGCGATTTTTCCCGTCTCAAGCATCTTGTAACCGGGCAAAGTGAGCTGTTCGAGAAAATCCTTGTCTCCGGGCGGCAAAAAAAGCAATTCATCAAGCGGATACTCACAACCCGTCGAGGGGTCGTTGACCCAACACCAATGATCGTGAGTTTTACGCAGTCGATCTCGCAGAGTCCACCAGATTTCGGCTTTCAGATTGCGAAATTTGTTTCTAGCGGTTCTGCCGTCCGGCCATATGTTCAATGAAGGCGCATTTCCGACATTGATTCCAGTCGAAACTGTGGGTAGGCGTTTCAAAGTCGATGCGACGCCCTTTCCGACACCGATCGAGTCGTACTTCAGTCGAGAGACGCCATCCTGACGAGCAAAAGTGGACAACTTGTTCGCGGTACGAGTCGTGTCGCCGTCCACCCATGAGATCAGGTCTCCGACGATCGGTCCCCAGACCGCAACGTATGTGTTCTCTGCAACTCCGCCGCCAATGTCTGCACCAGCGACAGGAACGAAGTTCTTTCGATTCGGAAACTTGTTTTGATCCCGAAGCCATTGCCCGAGAGCAACTGAAGAGTCTACCCACTCACGCCGAACAACTGATTCTTCGCCCGATGTGTCGAAATCGAGATCCAGCTCTTGCGCGATCACTTTTGGATCCTGCAATCGCTTTTTTTCTCTCTCGTACCATTCTCGGTCTTTGCGTGGATCCTGAGTCCAATGGAAAGCGAATGGTTCAATCATCTCGTTATTGAACCACTTGTCTGCGAAAGGATTTGCCGGTCCATTGGGCGTGGAAATGTCGATTCGCATATTGCAGTTCTGTGAAAGAGCTGCATCAATCTTTTCCGGACGCTCAAGGAATGCCGCTTCGTCTACGAGGTATGCAGTCGATCGACCACCGCGACCGATGTTATCGCCGCCTTCCCCAGAGATCGCCGCACCCGTAATGGGGTTGACGATGTTGAGCCGACGAGCATGGTCGCGCTCTTTGTAGCCGTAGGGCAGCAGTTCCTTGGGCAAATATCGCAAATAGATGCGAACCTTCTCTAACAAGGAATCGGTATCGCCGATCTTATCGACGAGATCTTCCTTTCGAGACCCAACTGATCCTTTGAACCCGGGATCGAAAAGCCATTTATACGTCATCCACGCAAGAGTCACGATCGACACGCCCATGTCTCGTGACTTTCCCACGATCACGTCTCGACCCTCTGTATACGCCCGGTCAAGGGTCTCGACGTATTCGATCTGCCGTGGGAATAGAATGAGAGGCACCGTTGAGGGTAGACCTCTTGCTGTAAGACGAGGATCGTATGTTACGAGCCAATCCTCGATGAAAGAGCAAGAATGGCCGTCCGCGTAATAGCGTTTGACCAGAGGCCACGTTTTCTCCTCTCGAATCTTCGTGAGGAAAGCTGCACGTTGCTTGAAGACCTCTGTGTAGTCCATCGCCTTGTAATCCACATGGTACGGGGACTCATACTCAAAATGTGGAACATAAGGCGTATTGGCGTCAAAGCCATTAGCGCGGAGGGCCATTCATTACCTACGCAGCCGGGGCAGTAACCGTCAGAGAGGTCAAGTCATAGTTAGCGGCCGTGACCGTGTGACCCCAGATGCTACCCGTGGGCCGGACATACACGGTCTCACCTTGCACCCAAGTACCCGTAGGGTTGATCGTGACGTTCGCAACACCATTCACGAACACCGCGTTGGCTCCCGCGTTGGTGATTGCGGCTACGCCTGCTACCGAATCTTCTTGAAGCTCAAACTCTACAATCCCATTCAACCACTCACACGGAACTCCGTTCAGGCCGTCTCGAACCGTGACCGTAATCGAAAAATCGGTGCTTGCGTTGAGAGAAGCCAGCGTGGGCTGAGTGTAGGATCCGGTGAAAAACAATCCACAAGCCGTGGTGTTGTGGTCGGTCGTCGAATCGGAGTTCACAAACGGAAAGACAACGCGGATCTGGCGTAGGGCTTGTGAATCCTTACTGTGTGCAAATTCAGAACTGCTCTTAGGCATTGGGGACAATCTCCTCAACGGCGGGCTCTTCGGGGCACGCCTCCTGTTCGGCCCAATCCCAGTTTACTGCGCGAGCAAAGGAGCAGATGGCACCGATCGGGTTTACATCAAGCCCGACTCCAACCGATTGGGGTCCGGCATTTAGGTCAACGCGGATACCGTCCGCGATATTTGCGCTCGTAGCGCATCCAGTCAGGAAAATGGCCGCAGCAAGGGCGGCGAGTCGGATCTTCATATTCAGTCCTCGTTGCGGCCGGGCAGCGGCGGCTATTTGCCGCCGCCGCCCCGTACCATCTCCATGTAGTTCTCGGACTCTCGACGCTCTTCCGGATTCTTGGAAGCTGAGGGGGTTCCGAAAACAGATGCGTCCACCTTGGATTCGGATTTCGCAGTCTTCGGGCTGAATCGGTCGAGGAAAGAAGCAATCGCTTTGTCGTCTCCTGAAGCAGCGCGCACGCTTAGGACGTAAGCGATTAGATCCGCTACAGTACCAAACCGAGGGATGTTCAGAGGTTCCAGCATGAGGCTTCGAGCGGCTGCTTCGATATGCTCCTCGCGCGGTGCATCATGCGCCGCGTCAGACAGAGCGATCGAAAAAAGACCGTCCGTATCTAGCTCTAGCTGCTCATAGGGCTTCTTTTTGGGCTCACGAACTTTCGCCACGGATTTGCTCCTCCCGCTGCTTTGCCAACCGCTCATTGCGCTTGGCTTTTGCGTATGCGGTGTTTCCGGAACGAGTATGCTCATCCTGCGGGAGATTCAGCCGATACCTCCGATGATACTCCTGATAGTTATTGACTTCTTGAGCGGTCATCCGCTTGAACGTCGAACTGGAGCCTTTCGGTTTCGGCATTATGCACTCCTTCGTGAGCCGCGCAGGTCAAAAACCCGGCAAACACTCTGTCGAGACTTAGCCGGGCGTCACAAACTGCGCATCGGTCGAGATCTTCCATGATTACTGATATTATGGCATAATGTGTGAATCACGTTACCCGGGGGGAATTCCAAATGACTTCCTCAATGAAATCCAAGGGTTAGCCGACCCGTGCCAAAGTCTAACAATCCTGAGCAGTATCTCTGTGTCTCTGCTCTCTAACTCTCCACACCTCTTTACTTTGGTTAGGGTACTGTAAGTATGTGATTTAGAAAGGGAAGTCATTTTAGGTTGACGTTTTCCGGCCGTGTGCCATACTGAGACTGACATGACGGGATACAAGGGGCGTAAAAGTCGTCCGCCCCTCAAGTCAGGCGACGAATACAACGCATTCTCCAGATGGAGGAAGCTCTTTCGCTGGAGACGCGGTGAGATCAAAAAGATCAAACGCCGTTATGCAAAAAGAACGCGCCGTGAAGGGCGCAAAGAGAGGGATCACGAATGAACTGGAATACCCACATCACGATCGAGGAAGACGGAGAGGTTCTGGAGGTCGCCAACTTTGCGGATCGCTTGACTTCGCAGGAGGTTGCTGCGTGGGTTGAGCTGTATTGGGGGTACGAGGATCCCGAGGAGGAGGCTGGAGTGGACGTGGTCGTTGCTCAGGAGCTCTCCTATGTGTGCCCCAAGACGGGGCTGGAGTTCGAGCTGATCTCGGAAGACGGGGTGATCCCCTTGGCGGCTGTTTACGGCGCTCTGGAGGATGAGGGATTTCATTTTTCAGAAGATGACGACGCATGGGTCTTCGCCGCCGCATAATTTTTTAATACCCCCATAGGCAGGGTGTATTGCATCAGAAATTTTCAATACACCCTGTCTTTGGGTCAATGCGAAGCTCCGGTCACGGTTTTGGAGGGTGGGGGGTTCCCCCCACGGGGCTTTTCCCCACGGGGCTTTTCCCCACGGGGCTTTTCCCCACGGGGCTTTTCCCCACGGGACCGGACCGGACCGGACCGGACCGGACCGGACCGGACCGGACCGGACCGGACCGGACCGGACCGGACCGGACCGGACCGGACCGGACCGGACCGGACCGGACCGGACCGGCTGACCTAGGCTCCGACGCCCGCCGCCTTGAGAATGTATTCGGCTGCGGTGACGCCGCGCCCCATGGCGGCGTGCAGGATCTGTGGATCCCGCGTCCGTTCTAGCCAATGCCGCAGGTACGCCGCCGAATTCGTTCGGAGTTCATCGGTCGAAAGCCCCACGATACCGAGAACGAACGCCGCCGCCGACTCCGCTATCAGCTCTTCCTCCGCATACGTGTGATCCGCGAAGCGCGCCGGGTTGACCACCCCATCGCGATTCAGGCGGGATCGGTGCCCACTCTGATGCGCTTTCTCGTGGGCGAGCGTGCCCATGTACGCGGCCAAACCCCGGAACGACTCACGCGGCGGTAACGTCACAGAATCGGTGGCAGGGGTGTAATAGGCTGCGTTTCCCGCATGGCGAACGCCACCCCATATCGCCGCTAGTTTGGCCAGAAATCCCGTCGGCTCCGGAATCTCCCGCGCCTCGGCCACTGGGTCGGACCACCCGTGGCACTCGTCGCCGTTAAAAACTGAGTAGGATCGGTAGCCTCGAATGACCCGCTTGCCGTCATCGTCCGTCATGAACAGCGGTAGTAGAACCGTTGCCGATCGGGCGCCCCGCACGACAGGCGTACCCGCCTGTTTCGCCTGAGAGAAGGTCAACCACGAGCGGCAGTCATGCCCGCGCGCCGCTCCTAGGGCATGGAGCCATACCGCATTTCCACGGGTGAACGGCTCGCCGTTATTGCGCAGCGGACCGTTGCCCGCACCGACATCCCAACACCGAACCCAAGGCGCCGTCCCCGACGCTACCAGCTCTTTCAGCTCATCCCGCATTTTCTCGGTCGTTTCTACTCTCGCCATTCTGTCTACTCCTATAGTCCGGGGGGCGTCATGCCCCCCGGACGTTTGAATCAACCCAACCGCTGTCGGATCAAGTCTAGTTGAATATGCGTCAACGTCACCGCGAAGTGTTCGCGGTCCAGCGCGTCCGCGACGGCTTGGACCCGATCTCGGAATCGGCCGTCGCCCATCGCTTGCGCCACCTCATCCAACGTCGTGACGATGTCGGCCAGACTCTCCGACGCGCTCATCAACCGTCGCCGGATCTCGTGCTCGTGCATTCTGTCTCTCCCTGTTTGTTGGTGTGATTGAGACTCCGGGGTGCCCGGCGTCATTGGACCCCGCGCCATGAGCACGCGGGGGCTGCTACCGGCCCCGAAGTAGTTTGGCCCAATGGGCTCTGGAAGCGTTCATTCTGCCCCGGGCTTCGCGCCTCACCAACCCGGGTCTCTGTCAATCACAAGGCTGATTGTAACCGATCCATCGACCGATGTAAATGTGGAATTGAGCCTATAACGAAAAAAAATGTAAAAAAAATCCGCGCCGTTGGCACGGGATTTGCACTACTAGCAAGCCGCGTGCCAACGCGATTTTTAGGGGGGAAACCCCCCAAAAAACGAGGCCGTAGAATCGCCTGTAACGGCCGATCGGCACCGAACGCGTCCGATCATACCGGGAGTGGTTGGCACGATTCTCCGGGGATCCTCGCGCGTCTGGCGCGATTTCGCCCCCCGGGATCCCGAGGGGGGTCGCCATGCAAGCCGCGTGCCAACTGACAACCGTGGGGGAAAAGCCCCGTGGGGGAAAAGCCCCGTGGGGGAAAAGCCCCGTGGGGAAAAGCCCCGTGGGGAAAAGCCCCGTGGGGAAAAGCCCCGTGGGGAAAAAGCCCCGTGGGGAAAAAACCCCGTGGGGAAAAAACCCCGTGGGGAAAAAGCCCCGTGGGGAAAAGCCCCGTGGGGAAAAGCCCCGTGGGGAAAAAGCCCCGTGGGGAAAAGCCCCGTGGGGAAAAAACCCCGTGGGGAAAAAACCCCGTGGGGAAAAAGCCCCGTGGGGAAAAAGCCCCGTGGGGAAAAAGCCCCGGCCCCCGGGGGGAGTAATTTTCCGGAATCGGCTTCCCGCTTCCCTTCGGGGGGCTTCCCCCACGCTTTCGGCTTCCCGCTGGCCTTCAGGCGTCCGCGCCTAACAAGCGTCCAACAAGCGCCTAACATACAAATTAGGTTGCGGTTTTTGAATTAAAAGGCTAAGCAAAAAAAATAGCCTAACGGTTTTTACCGTTAGGCTATTTACGAAAAAACGATTGGTTATTAGGCCGAAACGACCCGACCAAATAACCGATCCCAAAAGAGCCGACTAGCTATCAAACCCTTTCTCGGTAGCGGTTGTGTAGTTTCCTTTTTCGTCCATCATAGAGACGACGAAACTAACCTTCGAGGGACCATGCCATGAGACGGTGATAATGTCGCGGGCTTTCATCAATGCCTCGAAAAAACTCGTCGCCCATACCTCGAAGGAAGGAGTCTCACGAACCAGAAAAGTACCGTCAGGGGTCTGAACGGTAACGGTTGCGATAACGGTGTAGCGAATCTGATCGGGCTTCATGGGTCAATCTCCTTTAGGAAACCTGTTTTATCCTGAATGGGTAAAGTAACCGATCCGAACGAGAAAGTCAATGGCAAATTGAAACCGAAAGCCATGGCAAAAGGATCCGGAACCCTTGGCAGAATCATTCCGGAACCCTAAAAGGAAAGCCCCGGAACCCTTCGGGCTCCGGGGCTGATCGGCCTAGTAGAACCTATCCCCGTCGAGCGCCTCGGCCATGAGGTACTCTACTTCGCGCTCGATTGTGGTATGGAGCGACCAAAAGACCGTTTTGTGGATAGGACCGTACACTACGGCGCTGTCGTCGTCTACCATGCGAACCTGGGTCATGTGGACGCAAATGTCTTCGGTCTGGAAAGTAACCTCATAGTGTACGCCGTCCATCTCGATCCATGTCCCACGGGGGATGCACCAGTCTCGGGGATCGAAGCTGTCAATATCGTGAACCAAAGCCATTCTGTCTACTCCTTTGCTGCGGCCGTTGGGCTCGCTCGATGTAGGTATCTTATCGTACGCCAGCACGAAGCGCAACAGTTTTTTTTGAAAAAAAAAATCTTTTTTTGGCACGATTATTGCATTTATTAAATTGCAAGAATCGTGCCAACTCGAAAATGGGGTTAAAACGACCCAAAAAACGAGGCCGTAGAATCGCCTGTATCGGGCGATCGGAGCCCATCGTGGGGCGTAGGTAGGGTCAGCTCGATCGACCCTTACAGAGCCATACAGAGCGTCGGCCGACCCCACGGGGGTCTATACACATCCCCACGGGAAATCAAGGGACCGAGAGTCATTTTTTTTTTTAGATTTTGGTAGCTTGGGCACGGAGCTTGCATTAGCAAAAATCGTGCCAAATATCTTCAAAAAAGGGATTGAATCAAAAAAAAATAAACGCTAAAATAAGGGAGTCGGACAGAACCGATCGCTGTTTGACGAGGATCTGGGCATCTCTGCTGTTGGTCCGCACGGTGCGGGCTATGCTGGTGTCAACTATACGGGAGCTTGGTGAGGAAATGAACGAAAACCTAAAACTCGCTGGATGGATTGCCATCTTCAACGGGAAACAGATTGAGATTAGATTGGACGAAGCGGACTCGCTCTGGGGCGCGAAAAAAATTGCCATCCAGCGACTCAAGGTTCCGAAGAGCAAGACAGGACTGCTTGCTATCGCCCCCGGATACGAAACGGAATAAGAGAAAAAAATAAACGCTAAAATAAGGGAGTCGGACAGAACCGACAGAGGAGAAAAAAATGACCCGATCCGAAGCCGAAGCCGAAGCCCGAAAATGGAATGGAAAGCCGGACATGAGCGCGCGAGTGGTGCGCATTCTGTCCGAGATTATCGACCCGCCCAGGGACGATGATAACGGTTGGGATGTGGAAATAACCGTTACCCTATGCTGAAAATGGGGAGCCTATCGGCTCCCCATTTTTTTGACCGTAGAATCCCCGCGGGGATTCTGCGTCTCCGGATGCGTATGATTACCTTTGAGCTTTAATAGCGGCTCGAAAAAAAAACCGCTTACAGGCGATTCTACGGCGTGAGAATCGTGCCAAAAAATAAGACTCAATACAGGCGATTTTTCCTTTCGCTTTATTTTCGCCTCTCCCCGCGGGCTAACGCTCTGTATTGCGATATGCGCGTTTGGCACGATTATTGAATGGGCTGCAAATTAAAAGCGACTATAATTTTTTTTTTTTTTTTACGCTTGACACCCCGCGGGATTGTGTTTTGATCCCCGCGGGGAAATCGAGTTAAAAAAAAACGGCCGCGTCTATTGACGCGGCCGTTTTAACCGTTAGCGATTGCGGCCGGCGATTGCGGCCGCTGCTTTCTTTTTCCCCGATCCGTGAGTGGTAAAGATAATGGCCTTTCGAGCCGATCGGAGCCGATCCGCCTTCATGCACAATCGGCATGATTCGCAATCGGCGCGGCCATCCTCGGCCGGGCAACCGACGCCGCTCCAGCCGGCCGCGGCCAACCGATCGGCCGCGTCCTCGCGCGTCTCGGCCACAATCGCCGGAGCGTAGCCATTCTGCTCGGCGAGCCTAATATCTTCGACGGTCTCGACACTGGCGAGCACCGATACGCTCCCCCACGCGGAACGGGGCACCCGATTGTAGGCGTGGGTGTATCCGAAAGCCGGACCCGCTCCGGATGCTTGCGCGTCCGCAACCGCGTCCGCGATAGTCGTCGCCGCTAGATACGTCTTACAATCTCCGACGACGTGGACCCTAAGCGGCCGACCGTCTCGCGGCCAAAGGGCGCGGATCTCGGCCGCTTCCGCGTCCGCGATAGCGTCCGAGGGAGCCGGACCCGCTAGATTGAGCTTTCGAGTGTGGATGCCCTGCGGACCATAATCCGCATAGCAACCATTCCCGAAGAATGCACAATCTTTTGGGCAGGACGATTGTGTTGCCGATGTAGCGGACATCGGCCGCGTCTCGGGGTCGCGCGTGAGTTTTTTGTTCTGGGATCGTTGGGTCAATCGTGCGAGCTTCATTCTATCTACTCCTTTGGGGCCGATCGGCGGCCGGCCGATAGGTGTAGCCTACCGGCCGGCCGGCCGCAACCCTTATCTATCGAGGAACCAGATATCCAACCGCCGAACGATGGAAGCCGCGAGCCTGCTCGCACTATCGAGCGGAACCATGGCCATCCCCGACGACCACGAAATATCCCGCTCCGCTTCCTTGATACTGGTTCGGATTTCGTTCGCGAGAATCCGAAGGTATTTCAATTCTTCTAGTTCGTCCCGATTAAGCTGCGCCATTCTAGTTACTCCTTGAAAGCCGGACGGCCGTTCGGCCGTCCGGCGGTTAAATCCTAATCCTCGTCGGGAAGAGCCAAAATAGCGGCTTTGACTGTATCGTCCAAGGAATCCCAAACGGCTTCGAGGGCATTGGGGGAAGCGGCCTTGAAATCGGCCGGACCCCAACCCTCGGGATCCCTAGGATCCTCGACCATAGCCTCCCAAAGAGCGCGATATAGATCGCGATCTACTCCCTCGTGACATTCTGCGATTTGATCCAAAGACCAAAGAGCCAAACGATCCGGACAATCCATTCTAGTTACTCCTTTGGGCCGTTGCGACCCCGTTCCCTTTCGGGAAAGGGTAACGGTATCGAAAGCGAAAATCAACCCCCAAACGAAAAAAAATGTAAAAAAGTTGGCACGATTATTGCATTTATTAAATTGCAATAATCGTGCCAACTGTTTGGGGGGCCGTTTGGGCGGGCCTTTATCATGATAAGGGGTCGAGGGCGATCGCCCGTTACAGGCGATTCTAGCGCGTGAGAATCGTGCCAAAAAATAAGACTCAATACAGGCTAGTTTTTTGTTTCGCCTTACTTTCGCCTCTCCCCGCGGGCTAACGCTCTGTATTGCGATGTGCGCGTTTGGCACGATTATTGCTAGAGGTTGGATAAAAATAATGACTCATAGTCACAAAACTCCGAGTCACTTGACTCCCCGTGGGGATTGTGCTACTATGGGGGTTTCCCCTCGGTGTTCCCCGAGGGGCAGGTGTGCAAGAATCGTGCCAACCCCGCGGGGAGTGGTGGTAAATCCCCTCGGGGTAAAAAGCCCCGTGGGGATTTCCCCTCGGGGTAAAAAGCCCCGTGGGGATTTCCCCTCGGGGTAAAAAGCCCCGTGGGGAAAAACCTACATATTAGCCCCCGGGGGGATCTTGAATGAGCTTCCCTTAGCTCTTACTGGCTCGCCTTAGCTATTCCGCGAGCTTCTCTTAGTGCTTCCGCTTCCCGCAGGGCGTCCCCGCAGGAGCCCGCGCCGAACGGGGAGTGCTTGCCGACCTGCGAGTGTGGGCTGCTCTATACAATATCGGTCCCCCGCAGGGCCGCCCCGCAGGGGGCCAATCGAACTGGGGGAGGCTTGATATAATATCCAGGTCTTGTCCCCTTGGGGCAGTCCCGCGGGGTATGACTAGCAGTTCCCGCGGGGCTGTCAAGCCTGAATATTGCAAAAAAAGATGACTCTAGGTTACAATATGTTTTAATAATACAGGTTGCGGCTGTCGGATTATTACACAGGTAGTCATTTCACGCCAAGTAACTCAAAGCCAAATAAGCCAGAGGTCTGAAACCCATCTGTGTTCGATTTCACGCCAAAAAATCCAGCATTTCAGCTTGACATTCACCCAGCCGTATGCAAACATGTAGATGTATTGATCCAAACCTGGGCATAATTCAATTTCCTTTTTGTTTTCAAATAGTTACCGCCGAAAAAGCCCATGGCAAACCCATGGCGAAACGCATGGCAAAACGCCCTAGAACCCTTTGGCAATACCTTCCGGAACCCATTGGCAAAACAGTCCGGAACCCTAAAATGAAAACCCCTTGAATATCAATTACTTACAGCATCGACTCAAAATGGGGTGTATTGTATAAACGTGAGACAAAATGTCTCATTTAGCTCTCCAGCGGCAAACTTAGAATGACTTCCTTAGCAAAATCAACTACTTAGCGGACCCGAACCAAAGTTGCACAATCCATACAATGTTCTCCAGCACCCCCTGTCTCTATTACCCCTAAATCTCCACATATGTTTACTTTGGTTAGGGTACTGTAAGTATATGATTCTATTAAGGAACTCATTTGGAAAAACTAAAGTGTGACAAAAAGTCACAGGTAGCGTTAACCCACTCATATGCCATAATGAGACCATGAACAGACCGCAGCCGATCCAAACCCCGGCCGTATTACGACGAAACCTCCGACGCTACCTCAAAGGTGAATCCTCTCCGCAGGTTCTTAATGCGGTGGCCCAAGCCGAAAAGACTGGCATTGACATTCACGAGTTCGCCCTCTCTGGGCGATCCACTCGCCGCTGCCGAAAAGTCCCCCACGTTCCGAAAGCCGTCCTAGCCCAGTCCGCTCGAATCGCCTACTGGTGCATCCTACTCCCTGAAGCAGAGCGCGCGGTCCCTGATGCGTGGATAACCACACCAGACCCCATGCCACGCAAGGATTTCGCATACGGCCTCGGTTTACCGTTCCCCGGACGCATTTATGACCTCCTAGCCCCGACCATCAAGTCTGAGGACGATGCGCGCCTTATTGCATACACACCCCCAAAAAACGACGGGTTTTCGCCCCTATTCAAACCCCCTCGAACTTGGGGCGAATCGACCATATACGGCCGTGGCGGCTGCCCGCCCGGAATCTTCAATCCCTGGCTCCCCGATAGCTTTCTCGATGACCATGTGCTAATAGAAGGAGACCCGGCCTTCGGAGTCCACCTGGCGTGGCAATCCTTCTGGACCCGCGACTCTCTGGAGCGCAAGGCCCCTCTAGCCAAGGACGATACCGCCTCAAGAATTTTGAGTATTTTTGACTAAAGGGGTTGCAGGCGCTCACCGATTGGGTAGAATGCGCAAAAAGGAGACAACCCATGCACTTCATCAATCCGACCGATTTGACCATTGCTCAGACCGCCGAACACTTCGGCTGTGAGGACATTCTCCTCGACGCGATCACGATGCTCCGGAATCAGGACGCCTGCTTCGAGCAT
>Ga0208428_1000854_pt1 | contig 13334 bp, 8 predicted proteins | sample DEB08_DNA_11_FD_184535 | JGI IMG/M metagenome (GOLD analysis project Ga0208428, IMG submission 184535) | Aqueous microbial communities from the Delaware River and Bay under freshwater to marine salinity gradient to study organic matter... | ecosystem: Environmental > Aquatic > Marine > Coastal ... | reverse complement strand
CAAACACTTCATTGATGTTCATACCAGCGTAGCCATACTTACCACCTATCTGTTCCCATGCTAGCTCAGCGTTAGTGCTTTGCTGTTTACTCATAGCATTGAACTCACCACGTATATACGACTCATAATCACGTGAAGCTTCAGGTATAGTAGCCATGCGTACCAGTGTATCTTTAGCGTCTTCACGGGCTGTGCGTATCTGACCCTTAAGGAACTCAGTTAAACGTGTGCGCTTGTCTGCATCATTAGAAGCACTAGTGTAGTTAGGTGATTGCATAAACACTTCAGCAAACGCAGCTAGATTACCTTGCATTTTTTGCTGTGTAAATAACTCTAGTGCTTGGTTCTTTTCACGATAAGGATTGTATAACTTGAATGGGTCAATCTGTAGGCGAGACATCTCACGCTGCAATGCATTCTTTGGCGGTCTACCTACAAAACCTGTGATTTGTTTAACGATAGGGTCTTGCATCTTGATAGGCCCATCACCAAAGATGTCAAACCGAATAGCATCCTGACGCATGTTGTTACCATCAGCATCCTTAGTGTACTGCGTCTGGTAGTATGTACGTGTAGAGGAGTTAGCAAACTCTAAGAACTTAGCAAGTGTATCAGGTGCAATACTAATACCTAGTGAATCTTCTAGTTGTTTACTGATCTTGTCACTATCAAAGTCTGGAAGGTGACGTGTAAAACGTTGTATAGCTGACATAGGAATATCATAACCAAACAACTCAACAATAGAGACTGATGCATCACGTGTCTCAGGTAAGTAAGAAGAACGTGGATCAAACTGCCCATAGAAGTCTTTTACGACTGCTGCAGGGTACGTAAACGAACCTAAGTAATCAAATGCTTGATTCAGTACAGGCTCAATGTTACCCGATTCTGCTGCTCTTAGAGCATTGTCTATAAAACCTGTACCAGGACGGAACTCTGTACCGCCTAATATCTTAGTTAAATCTTTACCGATTTCTGTCCCAGATTTAATAGGTTGTCCTTCAGTAACACGTGCAAATAAGTTAGCTATATATACTTGTGCAGCTAATGGGCCAAACGCTGACTGACCATCGTATGTCTTACCGTCATCACCTTCAATTTCAAACCACTCTAAGCCTTTAGCGACATTCTCTTTCTGTGTCATGTACAGACCGCCGAACACCAAAGCACCAGTCATAAATTTTGCTGACTCTTCAGTAGTAGCCCCTGTAATACCACGGCGTAGAATAGTTAGACCTGTGTAGTCACTTATAAACTTAGCTTGTGATGCAAGGTAGCGAGGGAATGGGATAATAGTAGTCAGACCATAGTTGTGAATATACTTGATTGTATCTGCTGCAGCTTTGTTCATACCGCTAGCATCTTTACCACCAAACCTACGCTGGAATGTAAACGCTAGTGATTCATCTAGTGCATCGTTAAGTATATCATCAGGTAACTGACTTACTGTACCCTTACGCAGCATGTCCATGACACTAGTGCCTAGCTCTTCGTTACCCATCTGCTTAAGCTTACGGTCAATGTTACCAGCAATGATAGCACGTTTAACTACGAAGTCTGACATAGTGTTAAGTGTGTTGGCTGCAGCACCTACCTTAGATAACACACTATCTTTAACTACGTGTGATTCAACTAATGCAGCATCAAAGAAAACTTTCTGGAACTTCTCTGGTGCTTCAGACTGTAGCATAGTAACCAATGCATCAGCTACATAGTTATCACGTGTAAGGTACTTCAAGTTATCTAGTGATCCACGGAATGTAGCACCACCAGACTTACGTCCTTTAGTTACTGTATTAAGTACAGACTGATTGAGTTGATCTACAATGTCGATACCTGTCATAGCTACAGAGAATATGTTGTTACGCATAGTTGTAGCTGGTTGAGAAGTCATGAACATACGTCTAGCGTTTTCAAGGTCTTTGAAGCTCTTCCAGATAACACTCTGTGTATTCTTGGTAGCCTTGGCTATTTCTGTTAAGTCTTCAGCTTTAGCAGGAGCCATACCTGCTTCAAACAAATCATCAACTTTCTTAGACAAAGCTTCTAGCTGTGAACGTCTAGCTGACTTAGAGATAGCGCTTTGTGTAGCAAGTATCTTAGCAGCTTGTGACACTTCAGCAGCGTAAGCAGCAGATAGTTGACGTGGAGTCAAGCCATACTCTTTAGCTACGTCTGTGAATACTTCTTTGTTCTTGCCAATGTTCTCAGCTAATACTTCAGTGATACGGACATTAGGCTTACTGATGTCTGCACCAATACGCTCAGCTAGCTCGTAGGATGCAGCAGATAAACGCTGTATTGTCTCTTGACTAAAACCACCAGTAACACCTTCAGGTAGATCATTGCTTAGCAGGTAACGTTTAACTAGGTTACCTTCACGTACAAGATTAGGATCAATAGCTTGTAAGACTGTCTTTGTTGCAGCTTCTAACTTAGCTTTCTTTGCAGGGTCTTTAGCAGCATCCCTGACTTTCTGTGCTGCAATAGCTGCAGCTTCCTTAACACGATCTGCGTTAGCTACACGCCCTTGATCAATAGTCTCAGCTAGCTTCTTAGCTCCACGGTGTTGCAAGGCTGCACCTGCACCGTATGTCCCAGCGCCTACAGCAAAGCCCAGCGCACCACTAAGAGCTACTGCGCCTTTGTCTACCTCATACTTCATGTCTAGGTCTTCAGCAGCACTCTCACGTACTTTCTGATTGCCATACTCAAACGCTGCACCTACTGCACCGTCTGCCATACCAGCCATAAGACTACGCTTAATTATCTTCTTACCTGCTGTACGTAGAGCCGCAAGAGAACCTGCTTTAGTTGCTTGGATAGCTGCAGCACCTGTACCTGCACTACCTATACCTGCTACAGCAGAGGCATAAGTAGAGGGTGCTGATAGCGTACCACCTAAGTAGTCACCAATCTTCTCACCACCTCTGTCAAACAGACCTTCGCCTTTAGCATTATCAAAAGCAAACATAAGTCTACCAAAAGACTCACGCTGTTTAATGTCTACTGAATCATCGTTCATAAAGTAAATGTCTTTAGCTACAGTTACTTCATTTGTAGTTTGATAACGGAAGTGTTCTAACACCTCAGATACTACATCATCAGCAGACATACCTTTAATGTCTTCGTCTGTGTAGCCCTTACGTCCTGACTTTAAGAAGGTAATACCGTCCTGAAGAAACTCTTTGTTTGTCTTCAGATCAGACAGCTTCTTGTCCTGCATAAACTCAGGAGTAAAGTAAGAGTATTGATTAGCCATAGTTAACCTTTATGGGTTCATTGCTTTAAAGATGATCTCTGTAAGTTCTTCTGTGCCAATAGTACCTGACACTTCTAGGTTAGCAGCATTATCGCTAAACCATGAAGCTACAGCACCTTTGATGTCCTCTTTATCAGTAGTGTCTACCTCACCCTCCTCAAAGTAGTCTAACATATCATTGAAGTACACCTCAACAAACTCTGAAGTATTCATTATTGGTTTAGACTTTTGCTCAGCAGGTTCTTGTGCCCCTTTAAATGCGTCACCACCAGCGAACCACATATCAATAGGACGTACTGGTAAACCTTTGTCTTTACGTTCAGAGCGTGGCATATCTTTCCACTCTTCTCGTGTTACATCAGCCATGTTAGTACGTAAGTCATTCTTGTTTTGCTCTAGCCTTGCAGCAACAGTAGCTGCGTTACCTGCTACTAAACCTTTAGGGAACCAACCGCTTTCCTCTGCTTCAGGTGCTTCCATAGCTTCACTAACCATGCGCTCTACTTCAGGGTCTACACTAGTCTCTGTTGCGCTGGGTGCTGCTTCACTATCTGAAGGTGTAGATGGAGTAGGTGCTTCTGTTGATGTTTCAGGCGCTACATCAGGTGTAGTCTCTTCTTGTGTTACAACAGGTTCAGGTTTAGTCTCTTCAAGATCATCTGTTACAACAGGTGTTTCTTCTTCAATACGTTCACCTGCAATGATAGCATCAATGTCTTCCGTTGTAAGTCTACCACCTTTAGCTTCTATGATAGAGATAGCGTTACCGTTCTTAATACTTTCGGCTAGAGTACCTAGTTCAGCTTCATTGTCTACACGATCATAGATGTCATCTAGTACAGACTTACGGAAAGCATTCATAGCCATGTCAGTACCACGGAATGCTAATACAATCTCACGTTCTAAGCGAGATAGTGCATCACCTGTGTTTGTTACACTAGCCTTAAGCGCAGCTTTGTCTTGACCTTCTGCAGCAGAATATGACGAGAAACTAATATCGTTAGTAAGATCGGCATCAAATATCTTGTTGGAAAGTCTACGTGAATAGTCATTACGTGTAGTCTTAGCTGTTGATGCTGTATAGTCATAGGTAACTCCACCAGCACGTGTTACATCACCGTAGATGTCTTCAGGTGCAAAACCAGCTTCTTCCATTTCTAGTAGTTGCGCATAAGAGTAGCCTTTTGGACCCTTAAGTTCTTCCATCTTCTCAGCAGCCTGTAGCTGTGGATCATATGCCAGTGCTGAACGGATAAAGCTACGTGTCTTAGCACCCTCACTCTTAGGGTCTTTCTCTTTAGCTAACTCTTTAGCATTCAAACCCATAAGACGATTAACACCATCTGCTAAGGACATACCTTTTGGTAAGTTTAGTTTTTCTGTTGTGTTAGTAAACGACATAACGTCTTGTGCATTATATCCTACACCAAGACTGCTCTTTAGTTCAGCATCACGTGCATCTAGTGTACCCTGTAGCTTAGGTAAGTCTACGCCATACGCTTCTACAAGAGCTAACGACTGTGCATCATCTAAGCCAAACTTAGAACGGATAGCCTCTGCAGACTTAAGTACAATATCAGCTATGTTACTGCGTTCACCAAACTCACGCTTAGCTCTACGAGCATTATCAAGATTCTCTTCAACTAGACGGTCAAGAGTTTTCTTGCGTTGCTCAATCTGCTCTGACATCTGTTCGCCAAAACCTGCCCAAAAACCTGCCATCTGATTAACCTCGTGCCATTAGGCCACGTTGCATTTGTGGCTCTTGTGTTTCTTCTACTTGCTCTACTTCAGCTTCTTGCATTGTTTCGTATTCTTCTTCAGGCTTATCTAGTACGCCCAGCGCTTCCATCGCCATCTCGTAACCTTCATCCTGTTCAGCAGCAGGTGTCTTACTTAAAGACGCAGCTACCTTAGCACGAATACGTTCACGCTCTTTAGCTTGCTTGGCTTCCTCTTCTTCCTCAAAACCTTCTACGTAATTCACACCAGCTTCATTAGCGATAGACTTAATGTGTTCATGCATAGCAGGTGCAATGATAAGACTTACATCAATACTGTGCCACCCTGCAGCAACACTAGCTGTAAGAATAGTCTCTGCCATAGCACGTACAGGGAAACCTAAGTCTAACAAGTCTAACATGTTGTCAATAACTTCAGGGTCATTGAACTTACTCATGTGCATAGCTAGTGCTTCATCCGCATCAACAATCTCTGGTGGATTCTCCCACGGATAGTTCTTAGGTTCATCTGTCAAAGACTGACCTGGGATTGGAGCCTTAAGTAATTCCATTGTGTTATACCTTATTTAGTGAATCCTGCGCCAAAGTAGAGTCCTACAATAGCTGATACGATATGTGTGTCTAGTGGAGTTATTACAAAACCTTTAGCCATCTTCCATTGTATAGCTTCGTCTGGTCCAAACAACCAAGCTAACGGACCACCAGTAGCTTCAGTGTACCCTACATATACGCTAACATCAGGATACCATACAGCGACTAGCTTTGGCAAGACAATAATAGAGAATACAGCAGATAAAGCGATAAGCCTACGTGTCCAAGCAAAGTGTTTGTCTGTCTTACCTGCATCACGTGCATCAGCCACAGCGCTACGGTTAAACTCTGCACGTTGCATAAGCATCTCGTTCTGCATCTGACGGGCTTTCATGGACTGCCCCCAGATAGACATAACCCCACCTAGCACAGTGGAGAATAGCATAGTGATTAACTCTAGGGGTAAACCGAACATCACCAAGCACCTGCAGAGTTTTTACTAATAGAGTCTGTGCCTTTATTTTCATATTTAGTAGACGCACGACTTGTTTGTTCTGTGTGTAGTAAGTTACCGTCTTTGTCGTAATATTTAAAGGCTGTATTAGTTCCAGAGTTATCGGCTTCAATCTTTACAATCTCTTTTCCACCTGTAGCAGAGATTGTCTCGTTCCATGCATTAGCACGTGCTTTAGCAATACCTATAGAAGCACCACCATCTTTAACAGTAGAACCTGTAAGAATCTTACTATATAGGTTTGTAGCATTTGGCTCTTCTTTAGCAAGTTCTTTATAGATAGCTTTTGCAGACGCACCTGTGTACCAACCTGTTCCTTTATTCCAACCTATCTTTACAACAGCTTTCTTACTACCTTCGCTCATTTTATCCCAGCTATCACCAGCCGCTGTTTTAGCTTGGTTTTTAAACTCTTCAATAACACCCTTAGCAAAAGCTTTATCACTATCAAAATCACTACGCTTAACTGTTACATTACCTACCTTTTTATATGCACCAGATGTATCAAGTTTTGTTTTATCAAAGCCCTCTACTTTAGCAGCACCTTGTGTAAAATCTTTTCCGTCATACTTAAGGCCATCAGGGACAACACCACCAGCTAGTGTAATGTTTTTATTATCTTGTCCTACGTGAGCTTCGTCACCTTCTTGTTTATCACCAACAAAATCATCATAAACTAAATCAGTAACTGTCTTTGTTACGTCTTCAGTAGTAGGACTCATTAAGCCTTTCCCACCTGTAGATGCACCTCCATCAGCATCAAGAGGCTCAGTGTCAATAGTACCAGGGTCAATCTCTTCTGCCATTTCATACAGAGGTTCTTCATTAGTTAGCTTACCCTCTTCCGTATCTGTAACGTCAACCAAACGCACCCCGTCCCTGTCTAACGCTTCATTACCAATGGTATCTACTTCTAGCTTATACGGTTCACGGCTACCCTTCTCAGGCTTCTCTGGCGCACCTTCTATGACAGGCTCAGATATACGACTAGGAATGTTATCAGGTGTACGTTCAGAGATTGTCTTAGCTATAACGTCCTGCATAGCTTCACGCATTCTGTTCACGGTAGCAGTAGACTCAGATATAGCTTGCTTAGTGTCTTTAGACATAACACCCTTAGCTATCTGTTCAGCACTACGAGCTTGTGCTTTCTGTCTGACTTGCTCGACTATTCTTTTACTTAATAAGTCCATATTACAACCACTTTCCTAGTACTGCATCTAATGCAATAGCTGCTAGCTTACCTTTACCAATACTATCTTGTAGTTTAGACTGTTCGTCTGCTGTAAGTTTAGCTATAGCAATGTTAGCTGCACGATCTGCTGCACTCTCTGCTGAAGCAAATGCGAAGCTCATGATGTCACGCTCACGCTGCCATATCTGATCCATGTTAGATGCAGTTAAAGCATTAATGGTTTTAGCAAAGTCCATGTTGCTTTGGTTCTGTGCTGCAGTGTTTAGTGTAGCAATGTTCTGTCGCCACTGTGCATTAGACTGAGCAATCACAAGACCATTCTGTGCATTGAATAAGTCACGCTGTTGCTGTAACTCAGAGTTAAACTCACGTAGAGCGTTAACACTATTCACGTTAAACTGATCCATAGCATTCTGTTGAGATGCATTGAACTGTGATACTTGTGATGTAAGTGATGCAAAGAACTGGTTAGTCTGATTCTCACTCGTAGCATTAAACTGTGCAGCAGCGTTCTCAGCAGCTTGATCAGTAAACATAGCTTGAATGTTTTGCTGTGCCTTGAACATAGCTGTCTGTTGCTCATTGGATAAGTTTTGCATGTCCATCTGCAAGAAGTTCTGAGCATTCTGTACAGCAGCTTGTTGACGATTATTAAGGTTAGCCATGTCTAGCTGTGACAATGCAGCAGCCTCTGCCATAACCATAGCTTGACTGTTGTTTAAGTTAGTCAAGTTCATTGTGTTAGCTGCACGACTATTCTCTAGTGCTACTTGTTGCTCAGCATTGAAGTTAATGTTAGCTACATCAGCGATACGTGATGCATTAGCTACACGAGCTTGGAACTCTTGATCAAACTCTTGACCTAAGAATGTAGCACGTTGTTGAGCAGCTAGCATTGCACGTTGTTGGCGGTTAGACAAGTTCTGTGCTTCAAACTGTGCCATAGTCTGTGCATCCATCTGAGCGATAGGTAGCGCAGCTTCCATAGCAGCTTGAATAACAGCCTGACCTGCTAGGCTAGACGCACCTAAACCACGAGCAGCTAGTGTCTGCATGGCTGTACGCATAGACCCAGCAGCCCAAGCAGGTGTCTCCCCACCCTCAAACTGCTGCATAAGACCTTCTAGTTGTCCTGCAACAGTAGCTTGTTTAGTTGGTGTGGCTGTAGCAGCTTGTATTTCTTCAGCATATTGTGATGCTTTCTCTGCATTAGCTGCACCAGAGATAAGCTCACCTTCCTGTATTTCACGTTGTACAGGATTGTCCATCATGATAGCTGTACCTTGCGCAGCTTCCATGCCTGTCACAGACGTTGTAGCTTGCTGTGCAGCAGTTACCTGTGCTTCAGGTGATACTGTACCTGTGACAGGTTGCATAGCTGCAGTCTCAGCCTGTACTTGTGGAGTCACAGCACCAGCAGTCATAGTAGCTGCAGGGGAAGTCATAGGCATACCAGCTTGTGCAGTAGACGGTACTGTAGCAGCTTGTGCAAACGGAGCTATTGCATATGTTTGACCTGCAGTAGGTGCAATAAAGTCTGCTTGATCTGGTACCAACATCTGTACGTTAGATTGTAATGGCTGCATAGTTTGAGTTACAGCAGAGGCTTGCATATTAGCTAATTGCTCTTTCGTTAGACCGCCTTCATCAAAACCACGTACTACGCCACCTCTATTAAACTTACGTACATAGCCACCAATAGCCATACCCTTACGCTTGACTTCAGGACGTGCTTCCTCAAACTGCTCAATAGCTTCACGTGTTTTAGGACCATTATAGCCGAACTGTTTCTTATAGATGCGATACTTACCTTCTAGCTCAACGTCACCACCTTCACTGTAACCATTAATGTAACCACCACGTGCAGCAGCAGTAACTTTCTGGAAACCTGGTGGGATAACACCTATAGGACTACCATTGATCTCTGTCATACGTAGTTGTTGTCCTGTATTAGGGTTAGCATATGTAACCTGTTGTACACCTCCTACGCCCTGAGAAGGTTGTGTAAGGTTAGCCATGTTTGTACCAGTATAGTCTGTCTTAGTTGTAATAGTTTGTGGTACAGCAGATAGGTTAGCAGTTTGTGTAGGTGTATTAAACGTACCTGTAACTGCAGCTTGTGGATAAGTACCTGTCCCAGCGCCACCTAGTTGAGGCTGTGCAGTTTGATATGTTTGTGTTACTTGTTGTGGATCATACGTAACAGGTGCAGCGGCTGATGTTTGGAATGTTAAACCTGAAGCGTCTGTATAATCAGATGTACCAGCGGTATAACCTGATCCTGTCATTCCTGGTGTAACAGTCAAACCCGATGTATCTGTAGGCTTTTTAATGATCTTATTATCTAAACCTTTTAAGTTAAGGAAGTCAAAGTCATTTAAGAACTCGTACTCTTTGCGGAACTTATCGTAGTAATCTTGATAGTTAGCATATACATCACCTTGTACAATACCTTGTACGTCTTCAGGAGATACCCACAAAGAGTTAAGTGATGCAGCGTTTAATGCAGTAGTTGCACCTGTAACGCCTGTCATCATAGGCTGACCGTTAACTATACCAAAGGTTACGTTACCTCTGTTGTACCCTTGGAACTCACCTGTCTCTTCATTCCAAGTAGGATCACCAACTGAGTAGTTCTGTGTGTTAGCTACACCTACAGCGTTAATGAATGCGTCTGCGCTATATGCAGATACAGCTAGTAGCTTACCAAAGTCACGGTTGTCTGTTATACCGCCCATAACATTAGTAAGTAAATCGCTAGCTACACGATCACGTACTTGGCTCCACATATCACCGCCCATAGTATCAAAGACAGTGTAGTTCTTTGCAAGAGCTTGCTTAACAGCATCACTAGAATTGTCAAGAATACCAAGCATAGTATCCTGAGACATTACGTAATTGCCACTACGCATCAAGAAAGCTTCAGCTTCGTTGTTAGCACCTATAGGTAGACCTGTTTCAGCATTAATGAAACCACCACCATCATCTTCACCTGTAGCTACAAAGTGATCATATGATGCTATAAGTTTAGTAATAGCAGATTTAGCATCACTACCAGTATCAGTAGTAGTGGTAGTTGAAAGGCTTTCTTTTACATCAGCAAGTGCTCTTTTAGCATAATTAATATTTGACGCTCTACCATCGTCATCATTACCTCTTGTACTCATTACACGTTCACGAGTACCATCAGGATTAACTTTTTCAACCCAACTACTGTTTTTACCTGATACAGCTAGATACTGTGACCCGTCATCAGTCTTGAAAGAGTCATAGACAGCGTAGCCTTTACCTTCACCAAACACCCTTTCAAAGCTGTGGCCTGGGTACAACACAGGAGTTCCTGAAGCTGCTGCACTATAGTCGTTGGTTTGTTGGCCTTTGACAGCAGTATACTGTCTAAGTATATTTTTAGCTCTTGATTCAACCTCAGAACGCTCTTGACCACTAGCTCCCTTACTCACTATCTTAGAGTAGTCACCAGTCTGCGCAGCTTCTAGGTAAAGCTTATCTCTGTCTACTTGAGCTTGAACATCTCTAGCGTCTTTACGATCATAGTTACGTGTAACACCGTATAAGTCAGTTACTTCTACCATTTTACTTTACCTTTACTTACCCATTGTCATCCATACCGCACCTGCAATAAATGTCAGGACTCCAACGGTAGCTAATTTTACTACTGTAGACCAGATAGACTTACGAGTGTCACGCCATGCTTCCAACAAGCTACGCATCTCTGTAATATCTTTATGTGCATCATCGTCTAGTAAGCCAATAGAACGTAGGGCTTCTTTAGCCCCACGCCTAGCTGCACGATCTAGCATTTCTTCTATTTCTTCTGGAGAAAGTTTGATGTCACTCATAGTTTAACTCGTGAATGCTTAAATGTCAAGAGGCTCTGTATAGTTTGGATTGTCAGCCCATGTTGTGCCATCAAATGTTTTGCGTCTTGGCTGTGCGCCTTCTGGAACAGTGACATTTTCATACACAGTCGCATTGCTACTATTCAAATCCCATATGACATTATCAATCGTTTTATCTATTTCACTAACATATTCTGTGTAACTTATGTCATTTTCAGTGACAGTTATTTGAATGCTATCGTCTAACATGAACAAAACTTCATTGTCAGAATTGCGTGTAATTATTTTCATCTTAATCTCCAATCAATAAAGTAGTAGAGGACAATGCAGTTCCAGCAACTTTAGAAACAGAGCCAGCACTTGTTCCTAAAGAACCGTTATCCTGTATGTAATAAGTTGTGCCAGCAGTTAATCCAGTTTGAGCATCGTCTATACCACCTTTAGTCATAACCGATACTGTTTGCCCTGTTGCGGCGGAATTTTGTGCTACTCCGACAAATGGTGATAAAGATAGACTTGTTGCTGATACTGTCCTAGATAAGTTAAAACTCTCAACATAAGGATCAGCACCATCGGTTGTGTATAATCCGTAAAACTCAAAGTTATTGCCAGTATCTTCGGCGGCTACAGACTTCCAGACATCATTGTCGTTGCCTCCAGTAGCTATGTCAGTTGTTGTCCCTTCTGTTGCAACATTACTGGATAAAGTAAAATCTGTGACTTGTACCTTATTGTCAGTGTTGTTGTAGAAAATTATTCCACCGATGTTGCTTGAATTACTTGATAAGAAAACATCACATGAAGTTTCACCACCAGCCGCAGGGCCAGTAAATGCAGTTCCTTTTGTAATATTGCTAGGAAGCGCATTAGCACCGCCTTCAGTAAAGGTAAAAGGAACAACGTCAATAGTATCACCAGTGTTGTTTTGTAAAGCCACAACAAAAACACCACTTTGATTTTCATTATAAGCTATTGCATTGTTTCGCAAACCTAGCCCAGCATTTTTAGCATTTATGCCTACGCTTACGTTACTGCCAAAGGTTAATGTGTTGCTATAAAACTTAAATGGCACAACATAGTTTAGGTTATCTGTATTACTTCTATAAGTAACAATGCCCTGTGAATTACCATTAACATGGTCAAAAAATACATCAGTTTGACCGTTTATATCATCACCACTAAAAACATATTGGGTTCCTGTATTATTAAACCCCCCTGCGCCAACATGCACTGCAACAAGAGCCTCACCCCTGTTGCCAGCATTATTATCCATCCAAACAACTATAACTTGGTCATCATCAGTACCACCATTTTTTGGGCTGTCGCAAGAAATACGATAGGTACTGTTTGTTGTAAAAGTATATGTTGTTCCTAATGAATTTCCTGAAGTTTCCCAATTTATTAGCTTTCCATATTCATTATTACTACGGAATGCGATTGCCCAGTAATTACCTTGTATGTGGCAAACATCTCCTTCAAAAAAATCATTGGTAAATGTAGTGGAGTTTCCAAATGTTACTACGCCATTAGACACACTACCCGCCCTTGCAAAACCTGATCCATTATCACGTTTTCCTATAATGACGAATTTGCTTTTGTCTGATTTATCTGTTGCAATTTTCCAACGCTCAATAGATGTCGCAGCAGTATTGTTTGCATTAACCGCAGTATTAGAAGAATTGAATGCGTAATTAGTAACTTCTACTGCCACTTTTGCAACGTCACCATCGCTTCGCAATATAAGCATATCACCATCGGTGACTGTACCATCAGCTAACGCACTAAACAAATTACCAGCCGATGATAGGCCAGTTAGGTTAGAGCCATCTACTGCAGGTAGTTGTCCTGAACTATTTAGTTGTACGATATTGTTTGCACCAGTACCTACATCAAGCGAAGCTACGGTGCCTAATGAAGACGTATCAGCTTTCAAGTCTAGCTGCGTTTGTACGTTTGTGTTAATACCTGCTACACCGTTAAGCTCTGATGTAGTAGCAGTTATACCATCTAACGTGTTAAGCTCTGCAGCAGTAGCAGTAACACCACTGATCTCAGTAGACTCAATAGTACCATCAGAGAGAATACTTCCAGTGGAAATAAAGTCTGCTAAATCTCTTGCCTTACTCATTACGTATATCCTCTAATGTATATCTTATTACTCAGGCTTCGTAGGCCAGTCAGCTTCTTCTAGGTTAGGCCAGTTAGCATGGCTTGTGATGTCACGTAGAGC
>Ga0208428_1000851_pt1 | contig 13354 bp, 8 predicted proteins | sample DEB08_DNA_11_FD_184535 | JGI IMG/M metagenome (GOLD analysis project Ga0208428, IMG submission 184535) | Aqueous microbial communities from the Delaware River and Bay under freshwater to marine salinity gradient to study organic matter... | ecosystem: Environmental > Aquatic > Marine > Coastal ... | reverse complement strand
ATAAAAATCCGTAATGTGGAGAAAGCCCACGAGCTGGAACCCACTTAAAAATTGTCCTGTTTTAATTCTCGAATAAAAACGTCAGCTACTTACATACTACTTATATGCCATGTTTAAATTGGCCAATTGGAAACGAGTTTCTAAAAGTCAGCTGTTTTCTTGAAGCCGATTGAGATTGAGCAGTTCATGCATACTTTAACCGCTGGATTTCATGTATTGGTGAAATATTTATTAGAAAGTTTTCTACTTATCATAAGTTTATCATAATTCACTTGATGGTTTGATATATTCAGTTTACTTATATCATGATGTTGTCAATCAACACAAATAATGTAACAATTGTACTGCTTCATCAACTCGTTCGTGTATTACCATCTATTTATTAAGTGATTGAAAGACCTAACGCAATATATATATTGTGCTGTTACTGCTTTACAGTTTTGTATAGATAGTAAATTACAGCCTTTACAGGTTATCCTTACATATTTTAAGTTGCATTGGTTAAACGTCTTTATATCATTAACACGTACTACTCTTTAATAAGGTGTTAGTTAATAAGGTAAAAAAAAAACAGTGAGGCCTTAAGACAGGGCCTACACCAACAATCCTAGTGACACTGTAACCTGTCTCGATGAAATACTTCTGTTAATGAACGCTTGATTTCATAAATGAGCATTTCTCTTCCAATCTAAAGATAATTGTGAAATATTTGTTAATGTTTGTTTCGACTGTAAAATAGAAGAAACATTGAATATTTGCCTGTGATGTCATCCACAAAGTGCGTATGTTTCATATTATTCAGAGCCGTCACAGCTGTGGTTGTCTTGAAATCCTGACCTTAAAAAAAACAATCAATTTCTTTGATCAGTCCGTTAAAGTGTCCGTTAAAGTTAATCCATATTCTTATTTTACAACCTCTACCATAATAAATTGTAGCTTACGAAGTCAAGGCAAGGAATGTCATATTGCATTGCTTGTTTGTATCCAAAACCATTAGTGTGCCTATTTGCCTACTCTAGGTAAAATAACAAAATTTTGCTTTTCAAGTAAATAATTTGTTAGTTTGAACATACGGTGTCTCTCAATGTTTTTATCGTAATGGTCATTAAGTGAGGATAAACGTTCACAAAATTTAAAATTGCGAGACTAAGGCGAATGTTTTTTTCCATTTAGGGATTTCATTTTTTGCAACATTCGATCAGAATTTTATTTGTTGCAAGATACTTCAAATACGTTGTATAGTATACAGTATGAACATCATGTTGTAGGCCTAATATATATTGTAAGATTAATGACTCGTTTAGAAAATAGCCTAAATTTGTGATAAAATAGATAAAAATATCTGGCAAAATAGACGAGGAAATAGGCTGATCCATTTCGATAGTGATATAAAATGTAACGATTACTTAAATCATAGGCTTTCTCCTCTATTTATTGTCATTTTTGTCACTTGAAGAAATAGCTCGGAACCCAATTAGGCCTATAGATATCTGTATACGCTACAATTTGAATCTAAATGAAGAACATTCGGCAATGAGTTATTTTATGTAAAGGATATCGCATGACTTTGAAACCATTATGTACATAGCAAACGACGGCCGAAGGCATAATGCGTAATGCTTGAAAAAGTATGAGATATCTATCATAACTCATAGATCGTCGAAAATTTCCGTGTGTTATGTACATAATACACAGAAACAAATGCGTTATTATTTAGCTTACACTTTCTCGAAAACCAAAATTTATTTACTAGACGCAGGTTCTGATTCTGATTTTATAAATCTAATGTAGGCCTGCCTAAGATGTCGAATTATGCATTCAAATATGACGTTCTTATCCTCAGATCGAATGAAAAACATTCAAAAGCAATATACAATTACCATTATGAGCATTTTTTCGATGTTGTACCCACTGCCAATTTCCAGTAGGGCTTACGCAATAGTCGATTTCTAGTATGGTTGCGCATCCTTGCAGCTGACATATTGTTATTATAGATTGTAGGCCTATAGGCCTAAGACCTACAGTAAATTCCTTTGCACTCTGTTGGTCTTACAGTGTGGCAATGTGGTCTTTCCATGCAACGCGGGTCTTTAAATGTCGCTGATCATGAATTATTGCATTCCGTTTTTTATAATAGTCATACTTTAATCTTCGCTTATTCTCAGATGGAGCATGACTTTATTTTGGACCGTTTTAAAAAAAGGAGTGATGCCAAGGGTTATCACTGCACCCTGTCTGATATTCCTGGTTAGTTGTGCGGTAGTCATACGTTAATGTTTGCCCTTGTTCTATTTATGTTATGATACTTAGTTTCTGCTTCGTTTGCTTTATTGGTTCTCCCTGAAATTGTGCGTGCCTTTTCAATTTCACTTAAAATAGGCATTGTATTAGCATTTTGTTTGCCTTAAATAGATATCATCCTCCTTCCAGATGTCTCTAAAGTGACGTCGTCGAGGCAGCAGAGAAGCGCAGTCAAGTGCTCTGAGTGTAATCGACAAGTGACGTCAAAGCACCTAAAAGATCACCTAAAGCGCCATGGTTGGTCTGATAAGAAGATATTCGGCTTTTGTGCGTCTGTATACAAAAAGAACAGGAAGGGAATTCCAAAAGAGTGTCCGTCTTGTAAAAAGATAGTAAGTTGTGAATGTGTTGAGTACTCAATAGCCCATTAATCTGACTATAAAATAAGACCTCATGTGATTTTCATCCATTGATGTCACCTTTCTTATTTCTCTAACCATTTGATCTTTCAAAAATCATATGCTAAAAAGAGCTGTGTACAGAAACTCGTCTACCGACATGACAGGAAACCCATTTAAGGAAAGGTTTATAGCAGTTTGACGTTTGTTGCTAACTTTTATTGAAGCTGTGTTGCTGCAAAATTTCACCTTGATACTCATTCGACATACTGTAACTTTGATGACCTTGATGTTCTCACGAATAAGATGCAGACTGCAGAGTACCAGCGTATGTCGGTCTTAAATGTCAATATCTGTGATTTTTATTTTTAAATATAAGAGGAATATAACCGACACTTCTCTTATTGGTTTATATTTTCGCTCGTATATCCAGTATCGACCATCTAAGACGTTATGTAAAAATGAGATATTTGTCAAATGTTTTGCAGGTAATTGACCTGCGTCATCACCGAAGGCGATGTCAATCAAACATGGAATTCGAAGAAATAATTGAAAGCACGGAGAACGTAAGTACATCGACTCATATGAAATCAATTATACTGAATACGCGATGTAGTGTTTCAGTTAATCGTCTGAAGTATGACTCAGACTCGTTCAGAATGAATCATGTCAGGTTAAAAGTGTATAATTTAATAATTAATTAAAAAATCAAACATGTGTTTAATATATACTGTTTAGGCCTATACATTCTCGTAATTTCAGATCGATCCAGTGGATGATTTGATCAGTAACGAACTGTCGGCAAAGTACGGGAGCATTGATGAAGGATCCCAATCGCGTTATCAAAGATCAGAGGCGGATAACTTGAAAGAGCAGACGTTGTTGAAATACATTATGGATTATTTCACAAGCCATCATAGTAAGGCTATGGATCCTGCGAGCAATCAAGTTCGGCAATATGTGTCCAACTTAAAGGCACGGATAAAGAGGGTAAGTTATAATTTTGATAATATTATGTTAATGTTATGACTGACGAGAAATCGATGCTCTCATGTATAGCCAATAAATCATTATGTTTTATTCGCTGATCGTAGCTAGCCACTACGTTATTGAAGCTATGGAGCCACTATGAATGTCGATGTCGTTTTTCGAATTTTCGCTACATGTCAGGTTCAAATCTGAGGAAGGATCAATTCGTTAACTTAAATCTGTAAGCTCTGTCGAGGTACATGTACGAAGTTTGTAAAATGATACTCTAAATACGTTTATCAACAATTTTCGCACATCTTTTCTCATTCTTTTCATATTCCTGTCCTACTTCTTTTCCACATCTTCCTTTTGTGTTATCGCTCTTGATGTTAGGCCGATTTCGTGTACTGACGAGGTGTGGCTGTCTACTATCTGCGCTTTAGCCCTCAGTCATTGAACATTGGGGATTCCGTATTCGCACCGCATGAACCGATTATACGGCCAAAGAAACGAAGAGAAATAGAAATTGATGTTTTTTGGCTCTTTTCAATAAGATAAGCTACCACCATACAATTATTACCAGCTCAAAAAATATTCGTAACTCGTGAAATGTATAACGCACAAAACTTCTCATTCCCAGTGGGGGCATTTCGGCCATTTCTGCTCTGCCCCAATGTAGCTACGCGCATTAGGCATACTGACTTGAGTGACTTTTATAGAATACAATTGATAATTATCATATGCATGTACGCTCGTACTTTCTGATTTAGACTAACACCACTGATAATTAGACCTACGTATATCACATTTACTGATTTTGGCTAACACCGCTGATGATTATCATATTTATTGATTGTGGCTAACGCCCAAGGTAATTATCATTTTTATTGATTGGAACTAATACCACAGATAATAATAATATTTATTGTTAATGAAATCCGTGGAATATTATTCTAAAGATCTAAATAGAAGAATAAATTCTCGAAGAATAATGGTAGTCATTATGTGAAAATCCTTACTATTTGCAGTTGTCTGCTATTTTGGGATATTTCCCGGGATTGTGCGAGCTGATGGATTCAAAGCTTTTTTTGAACAAAGAGCTTAATAAAGATTTGAAGCCATCCAGTAGGATGAAGTATGCCTCGGACTTCATTTCAATTGGTAATTGTGTTTGTTTAATTGTTTAATATTTCATTCCTTGTCAATGTCATTTCATCCTCATTAAATCGATATCCTTTTGTTTTCAGGTGAAGCAATCGTATGGAACAAAAAAACATTTGTTCAATCTGAGCGCGCCCTGTTTTTCAATGATGTTGGCGTGGAATCAATCAGAGATGCCCAAGCGGAGGTCAGGAAAGCAAAGACTCGTTTCTTCGCGGAAAACAGTGGTCGAGAAGTACGTTCCCACGTATTCTGCATTCTCTCCAAAAAGTTAGTTTCAACTTTCAACTCGCTCTTCATTATGTTTCATTGAACAGGTAAACATCCAAGCTGAGAAGGGGAAGTCCATGGCAACTGAGAAGGAATTAAAACAAATATGGACGAAGACCTATGAACTAATGAAGGCTGACAGTGGAAGTGATGAGAAATCATTTAGGAAGTAAGCTATCTTCTTGATCGCAGTCACGGCCTATAACGTATTGAAAATATTTTTATACTACCGTATACATACATGCACATGTGTTTTTGTTTCAAATACTGTACTTAAATGTTTTTATATTCTCTACATGGACGCCAATGTTTTCATTACAGGCAACGTGACTACATGATGACATGTTTGGCGTCTTTTTATCCGATCCGGTTGGTGCCGATGGAAGATCTTACGGTGGAATCCGTTTTGAAACCTTTCGATCGAAAGGACGATTTTGTCAGCATCCGCATTATAGGTGCCAAACATGCTGGTAAGACTCAGCATAAGACTTCATATTTTGAACAATTTATAATGTTAATAAATTAACCCGCTACATTTTCAAGTTCATCTAGAGACCGAAAAATGAAACAAATGAATGTATCCCATTTATCTGACTTTGACTTGTATAAAAGCATAGTGATATTTTATCACAATCGGGTCAACACATATCTCTCATCTCAATGATAACCTTTACAAGACTACTGCTAGAAGACATTTTCAAGAAGATGTTTTCAAGACTACTGCTGAAAAACGTCATTGCTGTTAAAAAGTCAAATGCCCGATTCAACTTGATTTGCGTCGAATAGCCAATACGCTCGCACGCCCAAACACAATACGTGCGTGTAGCAATACCTACATGTACACCTTGTCATTTGTCAGTCTTCAAGCTGCTAATGCACCGAAAGACTAATTCTTCGCGTGCGTGACTCATCTCGAGACGAAATGACATCCTCAACCTCCGTCCTCGACCACCAATTGTGGTGAGTGACCTAATTATGATAAGAAAGCTCAATTAAGACCACTGAGGGGAGAATACAATATTTCGAATCTACGTATTCACTCTTGTACATTTCATTCATTCGTTGAAATAAACTCAGCCTTAATGCCATATGATCATAAGTGCAGGTGAAAGCAGAATACCGGTATGAGCCGAATCGAGAAATAACATGGAGAAGCTTATTATTCGTTCCCACTCGTTGCCATATGAGCTAGAAAGTGGTCATAATAGATTATTGCTTTTGGAATACATTCATTTTTATGTGAAGAATATGGAGAAGTTTTAGAATATGAAGACACAATAAAATATGAATAACAACTTCAGTTTTACATGACGCGTTGTTCGCCAAAATTGGTGGTCATTGAAAGAAGTTATGATCGTATAACAGACTGGTTCTATGCAACTACCTGGCTCTATAGCTGGCTATCGCTATCGTTCTGTGCTTGAGGCATAGAAATTCAAATTCAGTCAGCCACTTGACATGAACGAGAATGTTAAACTCTCTTTATCGGAGCTATAGAAAAGGATTCGCGTGGCCTCATAACTAGAACGGACATTAGGCCTGAAAGATGGTCAAGCCTTCTTCCGAGTTGATAGGCAGAAGAGCAACCCAAATACATGGCTGAGATAGGAGATGCCGGTCGCGGGTGCCCATAACTTCCAAGAGAAAACTCCATTCGCGACCACTCCTTCGGAACCGAATTCTTCAGAACGTTGGCTACGTTTCGTCTCGATAAAGTTGGGTCCTCCGGTTAGTCGTTTAAAAGTTACAGGCAAAAGAAAATCATTAGTCTACCACTACTCTGTCTTTCCTCGCTATAAAGTTGTGTGCGAGGCATTCGAGGTGAATTCATCCCTGCCTTTTTCGTGAGGGATCGATTCTATTGTGTGATTCGAATCGGTCGGATAGCAACACGTTGTCAATGCGTGATATTTTTAGAGCTGGCTTCTGCGGAATACTTGGAAAGCGATACGAAGCTGGGCTAGATGTACACCGAATTAGCCTGACAACAAAATCCGAATCACTTGAATCTGCCTTCGCCGTCTGACTTGTAGCCGTCGTGCCAAGTCACTCAAGTCGTAGCCTGGTAACTATTTTTTTAAACTATTATACTATGTTTAGAACTCCCTGCGAAAACGAAGTGGGGACTCCGCTTAAAATGATCGGCGGAGGCTCGAAGCTGAAAGGGGTACTTGATGACGGCGCAGTGAGCGGGATTGGCGAGACATTGACTCGGCGCCCCGTCGCGTTACAACAACCAACGCGTTGTGGTTTTCGGGGACTCAGGCGGGAGCGCTCTTCGGAGCCCTGTTGCCCCTCACTGTGGCCTTCCTTAAAGTCCCAAGATACAAACCCAGTGTCCAGAGGTGGCTAGAATACACTCCCTTATAATGGTGGCTAGAATACACTACATTCACTTAAAGCTCATTAGATGAACGCACCTCGAAATTACTACCTCGAACAAAGTGTTTTAGGTCGCTTCCACCCTCCTACATATTAATATTTTAATAAACGTTCGCATTTTTCCTTCGCTCATAATATACAAAAGAATTTTTTCGTTCTAACATTTTTACGAATCTCCTGCTTCATTTCTATGAAGTCTACTTTGATGCCAAACCACACCAATTGAAACCACACCTTTTTAGCCAACGCTTTGAACAATTTCTGTTTTTCCGTTTTTTCTGTATTCTTTTGCCTTGATTACATTGATGGTGATTATTCCTGCGTTTGATGCTTGCACATACATTTACATATTATTAAATGTCTGTAATATGCACTATAGAAAATTATGCAGTCATGTAATGTATAACGTGAATATGCTAATATTCTCGACTTCTTTCAATGGCAGCCGATTTGTTCGAACAATGTTCTGCAGTATCATTCGAAACTAAAATGATTGTCAAATATGTACTTACTCACATTTTTCCAATAACCAATGATTTCGTCGGTGGAAACACACTAGATATGGAGGGGAAAGTGATATTGAACCACCATCTGAGCTGCTAAATTACTTGCATGTAATCATTTTTTAGGGAAGCACAAGACGTTCAAGACATATGGCGCGCCCATCATCAATGTCCATACTGAAATGTACGACCTTCTGCTTCTGTACATCTCGAAGATGAAACGATCGGTGAAACAACTGGTCGAGGACGAGAAACAGGCCCTGTTCTGTAAAGTGAATGGCGATTGCTTAGAAGAACTGGGCAACTTGATTTCAGTGACAAGTGAAAAGGTATTACGTTTTTATATTCGTGGTCCCTTGTCAAAAGAATAATTGACGTGTGAAATGAAAGTCATGTCAAAAGAATAATTGTTTACAATTTCATCTAATAGGCCGACACTGACGTACTAGAATTATGATTCATTATTTTCATACTGTACCTATGAGTCGTAGGACTGTAAGTCTACAAAAAAAAGTTTATAAAAGGCCGGGGCCGGTTTTCGAAACTCAAGGACTGGGCCGGCGGTCGGTTTACAGGCCTGTAGTGTTATTCCATTGGTGGTTTTCAATTTCACGCCATTCCAGATACAGTACCATACAGTGTCTCAGAATATTATTACGATTAGGCCTACTTCTCAATTGCTCTTAAATGTTTACTTGTATATTAGTTATTCCATACCGGTACGGATAAGAAATTAACTGACTGGTTCCGTCAACAGATTTGCGGAAGAAAACTCACGGCCACGGACTTTCGCAGAGCGAAAACAACTCTTGGTCGCCGCGCGGGGATCGACCCGAATCAGCTATCGCGGGCTCTGCTTCATAGCACGAATGTAGCAAATAAATTTTACGACTCAGACGTACTGAACAATCAATCGTCACTTCGTAAGTGGAGAGAGATGATAACGATTAAAGTACCGGTACCGGTAGTTTCAATAAATTCCTGTTGAAATCCGTACGCTACATGCCTGCTCAATTCATTAAACTCATAATCAGTGTAAGACCGACGGCAACCACGTTTTTGTACTTTTCATAGTCGATCATAATTTTCATGATACGGTGCCTCAGTTTTGACTGTAGTTTCAGTGTCATGACACTTTTTATCTTAAACATCGGTATTGAATTTTCTGAGTGTCACCTTGGCCATCGAAGAAACACTGACCTTCCACGACCGAGCAACGACGAAAGTCAAAGAAAGCTTATATAAGCGCTTATTTTTGCGACGCTTTCCCAAAATTATTCTGTAGATAAATAAATGCGGTGATTACGAACGTAATTACTAACGTAAAATGTTTATTTTTGTCTTGCAGAATATTTTAACTTCGTTGTCGGGGATTGCCACGTCGACCCAAAAGCATCGACCACCTCATCAGGGCCAAAAACATCAGCCTCATCAACAAGCCCAAAAGCATCGACCTCGTCAACAGGGCTGAAAACATCAACCTCGTCAACAAGCCCAAAAGCATCGACCTCGTCAACAGCACTGGAACCATCAAAATCGTCAACAGGCCCGAAACCGACAACCTCGTCATCAGCCAAAACTGAAATGGAGAGTTCATCCACTGACCCCCTTTCGAAGAACGTGCCTTTTCTCGCTCGCAAGAACCCTGCTCGAAAAGCCCGGTTCATTTTTTAATGCACTCTAATAAAAAAAAACAATTTGGCATGGAAAGCAGACTTGTTGGATTTGTTGGGGAAAGCCTATGATGTATGATCACTACCGTTCATTTAATTCTAAATGTATCGTAGAGCTACCAAGTTACCAATGTTATAAGTGAGATATCTGGCCATTGTGAAAATTAGGAGAGATAAGAAATTATATGGTGGGGTTATAACACTGCTCTTGGTACGTGTACGTGCGCTACAATAGTACGTGGCATTAATGAACTTAACGTACGTCGCTTCAATTATGCTACGTGCACCTATCAACACTGTCGACTTAAGGTTATAGATTCAATAGAGAACATGTCATCACATATTTGTACAGTTAGCTTAATTATGTACATGTAGGGTAACAAAAATCACATGCAGTCTACACGACTCGCATACCGCCGCGAATACAATTAATTACCCTAAAAATATACATGTATATTGTATATATACTGTACCCGTACAATATAAGATATGTATAGCTTACACAGAAGTCTCAATTTAGAAAACGAAGAGTGGATTTATACAAAATCCAATGAAATTTTAAATCGTAAAATGGCCAAACTGCTATAGGCCTACATTAATTTACATGCACGCGTATTGGTCTTGTGTATTTGTGTTTATCTCTCAACCGATATGAGTCCGCCATAGAAATCGTCAAGTACGCATCTTATTTTGACGGTAACATACTTCAGAATGGGGTACAGCTAGCTGGATTGCGGAAGCGGTTCAGTTTTAACCGCGCTTTCGCTTTCGAACAGAACCGCTTCCGGAAGCGTTACCCGTTTTTTGTTTCCGATACGATTACATGAGCCTTATATATATGTTGTACGTATCGTATATTTTCCATGCAAATCCTGCTAAAAGTCCTGTAAACGTCATGCATAATCCGTAGATGTGAATGACGTCATCATATGCTTACATATGATCCTCGCCCAATTGTATTGATCGATCAATGGAGTACACGCGTGTACATGTATATTGATACTCATCCCTGCTCAAGGTCTATCTATATACACCGCAACCTGCATCTATTCAATAAGGGCTCATGGGCTTTGCATCGGCCACATATGTATACGCATACTTATAGTTCATTTTGAATGGAGCGCGTTAATTTATTTCTAAGTATTTGTAAATGAATGTACATGTAAACCCAAATCCAGAATTGTCAGCAACTGACATTATTATGAGGAGAGGCGCATAAAGATTTTTCCTGAGTCGGAGCGAATGTTGTTATAAAATGCCAATAACGTTTCGGAGGTCGACGTCTAATTAGCACAACATTTGTTTTCTTTTCTCTAGCTCTCTGCATGTAGTGAGAATGTAATACCTCATTTGACAGTGTACACTCAATACTCACATGAAAGCAAATTGCATTCATGTCACATTTTGCAACATCTTTACAATATAAATGTTATCTTATCTGTATAATATATAATGACTGTACAACCTACTCGTATTATGTAATCTAAATTGACTTCTTCATTTATTAATTATCTCTCTTAAACTAAATTTTGTATCATTGAATCGCATCCTTAATTCACCGACAGACATTTCATTTTTATTGAATTGTATTCTTAATTGTTTAGCACAAACTGTGACGGAACATTCTTTCTTCTATGATAATGCAATTACTGATGATTTGCAAGATACTAAAATCATCAATTTAACCAATCATCGTTATAAAAATTAATTTCCATGAAGCGCGCAAATCTAGATTCAACAGCACTGATGTACAGTATACATGAGGTGTAGATTGTGCCTTAATTTAGAGGCTGACTTAGTGATATATTCGCTGCTGCGGTGAAAATATGGAATAGTATATAAGCGCTGACAAATACGTACCCGTAATAATGCTATATACATGCAGATATATATGTATGTACAGTATATGTAATATATACGTCTTTAATAGTATTTTTCTGAAAGCAACGTATAAAATTAGGTACAAAAGGAGTGCAAAATTAGTTATGAAGTAACAGCATCAATGTTTTTCGTCAACAGAATTTTATTATCATGATACACCAACTGAAGCCATCATTTGAAATATAAATCACAAAGATATACATGTACTTTGTTTATACCGAGGTGGATTAATCGCAATAACGGAATTCTATATTGTACATGTACATCACTATAGTATACATATTTATAGTATACAGTAATATGGTATACATAGTGTATAGGCCTACATATACTGTAACGTAAATGAGTTATATAATGTGATGATAATGTGTATAGGCCTATACCAGGTGCGCATATTTTTCAAGGGGAGGCCGAAGGAGAGCAGTAAAAGATGTCACTGACGTAGCATCGCACTGAACATATTGGGGATGCCGTATTCGCTCCACAAAAAGAACCGATCAAGGTTATTACCGATTAACCTTACCGAAGACCTTCAATACCTGAAACAAACACGGCCAAAGAAACGAAGAGAAATAGAAATCGATGTTTTTGGCTCTTTCCAATAAGATAAGCCACCCCCATACACTTAATTCATTATTACCAGCTCAAAATTTTCGTAACTCGTGAAACATATAACGCACAAAACTTCTCATTCCCAGTGGGGGCATTTCGGCCATTTTGCCTCCCTGCTCTGCCCCAATGTAGCTACGCGCATGAGGCATACTGCCTTGAGTGACTTCTATGTAATAGATCGAATCGATAATTATCATATGCATGTACTTACTGATTTTTAGACTAATACCACTGATAATTATCATGTTTACTGATTTTGGCTATCGCCACTGCTAATTATCATAATATTTACTGATTTTGGCTATCGCCACTGATAATTATCATATTTTTTAACTTTGACTAATACCACGGATAATAATGATATTTATTGATTTTGGCTAACACCACAGGTAATTATCATTTTTATTGATTGTGGCTAATACCACAGATAATTATAATATTAATTGATTGTGGCTAAGACCACAGATAAGTAATAATAGAGAGGACAAACTACACGCCTAAGTTATCATATTGGCTTTCGGGCTAACTCCCACTTGTTGGGCTAACTACGCATAAGAAGGGCAAACAACACTAATATTATAACATCGTTTGGCTAACTCCCGGCATGTGGGGCTGACAACACGCTTCCAGGAGGGCAAACTCCACGGATCGTATTTTAATAATAATAATAATAATAAATGTCTTTATTTGAAAATGAAAATCATGTCATTTACAATTTACACATGTCGTAACACGAAGCAATGGGCCAAAGTAGGAGCAATGGGAAAAGTAAAGAAAAATAAGTAAGAGGGTCACTTATCACTTTCATAAAGTGTCCGGAAAAACTCATTTCTTTGTCATCTCAGACAAATTCCAAAGCGTGACACAATGAGGGATGAAGGAGTTTGCACGGCGGTTTGTTTTCATGTACTCGTGACGGAAAAGATTTGTTCGAGGAAGATGATTTGGAAGAAGGCAGTGTGAAATATTGTCAGTGTGCATGATCGTGGAAAATGTTCTCATGGCTTGTTCTTGGCGTCTTTCGTGTAAGGATGGGAAGTCGTCACAATCGCAATCACTGCCGCAGACAATTCTGTGACAGCGTTTCCTTATCCGTTCGAGTTTTTGCGCATTCTTTTTGTTGAGTCCGACGAAAAGTGGGCAGTTGAACTCTAGGATACTCAGTATGTAGTTGTTGTAGACGGTGACGAGGTCCTTTTTGGAGACGGAACATAAGCCAATCCTTCTCAGGTATCGCAGAACATTTACTCGTCTGCCAGCTGAT
>Ga0208428_1000849_pt1 | contig 13375 bp, 21 predicted proteins | sample DEB08_DNA_11_FD_184535 | JGI IMG/M metagenome (GOLD analysis project Ga0208428, IMG submission 184535) | Aqueous microbial communities from the Delaware River and Bay under freshwater to marine salinity gradient to study organic matter... | ecosystem: Environmental > Aquatic > Marine > Coastal ... | reverse complement strand
CAAAAAAAGAATTATCCGAGTGGATAAAAGCATACGATAAAGGTATTAATGCAGTATTGCATAATATCAAAGTATGGGATTACGAAAGACTATTGTAAAGGAGAATAAATGGCAAATGCAGCAATATTAGCTATGTTAAAGTTCAGAGATAAATCTGAACTTAACCAGCTTAAAAATGCTATTGATACATTTAAAGCGTATCAAATTAATTTAGATGGATTAGATGTTACTGAAAAAATGGTTCATCAAGAAATTCATAATAGACTGGAGAAATAATGGCAAAAATTAAAAATGAAACTGAAAAATTACAAAATCCTCTATATCGGAAAATTAAAGCAAAAAGTTTAGGGGAACTTAAAATGCTTAAAACTGCATTAAACACTCTTATTGCTTATGACTTGCATCAAGATGTTTTAATTAAAACAGAAGAGTTAGTCGCACAAGAAATAGAAAAGAAAAAAGAAGAAACATATTGTGAGTGCGGTTGCGAAAAATAATTATAGTCATTTTGACTATTAATATCACAATGTGATACAATAATAATGTAAGAAAGGATGGTAAAAAGATGGATGAAAAGTTAAAAAAACTTTTTAAGAAATCTCCAGCGTTTAAGAAATTCGCTGACTTCCTTGTTACCAAAGGATATACCTACGAGCTTGTAGGTACATTAGAAAAAGAGATAGACACAGAGCGAGATTCTAGCGAAGGTGGATTACTTCCTAGAAGTTTGAGCTTCTATAAATATCCAGCTGATGTAAAGATATTCAAAGGCGACAAAGAAGTTGCGTATGTCAAGATGGCATTTCGTGCTGGTTATGATTACAAAAAAGGTAAAGATGAAGGCACAATGTCTTATTATCAGTACGAAGAGCTATTTAAAGCTGGTAAATTATCTGGAGAGAGCATAGACAATACAAAGCTAGAGCTAGAGTTTGTCTTATTTGACCGAGATGATTATACAAGCGAAACTTATAGCAAGGAGTATTACCTTAATGAGTATTATTACTTTTACAAATATGTTAAAGGTAAAGCAAAGATGCTAAGAAAAAAAGGTTATGCGTTGACATTTAGCGCAGCAACAGAAATGGTAGAAGAGCTAGAGAGTGGTAGTACAGATTATTACTACGATTTCGCAATAGCAAGTTAGGAGATAATTATGGCGTTTAACGTTATACCAAATATTAAAAGAAAAATATTTGAATCACTCATGCAGGATGGCATGATTACAAGCGTAGAAAACACAAAAAGGTATGAATCTAATAGACCAGTACAAGTTATATCTACGCAAAAGATTCAAAACTGGACTGAAACTGCAATACACGAAGTTGCAAGTATGAAGAAAAAAGGTAAGTCTAACGAAGAAATAAAAGCACATATTGATTCTTATGTTGATGATTTAGGTCAACAAATATCAGAACAATACGAATTTCAAAAAGCGTTATATTACATTTACGCTGATATGGCTTACAAACAAATAGGACAATTAGCACCTACAAGTGCTTAGATAGGAGAGTATGTTAAAACTATTTATTGATACATGGATGATTCAGTCATTTGACTGGAGAATCTTTTACGCGATGTCAATATTGTTTGTCGGCTTCTTTATATATCAAGTCAGTAAAATGATTTATATATCAGTTAGATTGAAAATGCTAGAAACAAAATATCAATCTGACATAAGCAGACAACTTGATGATATGTGGCGAAAAATAGATGCTGGTTTAGAAGTTAAACCTAGTAAATATTTAAAGTAAAAAGCTAGCAACGCAGCTAGAGATGCAGAGTAAACACTCCACATGAGCGGCTACTCTAACTGCGTTAATCTATTTTAACCGCATTTGTGAAAGCGATGCTAACATGATTAAATGGAAGCAAACGTTACTTACGATAGATTACATCTTTTTCAATTTGATGAAGAAAATCCTAAAGAACACAATATAGGCGAAATAATCCAAAGCATTAAACGTTTTGGATTTGTTGAATTACCAGTAGTTAATGACACTACTGGTTTTTTAGTTGCTGGACATGGAAGAGTAACTGCGTTGCAATTTATGTATCAAGATGCAGAAGAGCTGCCAAAATACATAGATGTTGAGAAGGACACACAAGAATGGCTAGTTCCTACACTTCACGTTGCATTTGAAACCGATATGGAAGCAAAAGCGTATTTAATAGCTTCAAATACACTAACTATCGATGGCGGATGGAATGAAGCTAAATTACTTGAAATGTTAGCTGAAGTAAGCGCAACAACAGAAAATCTATCTGGTATAGGTTTTGACCAACAAGATATTATGGATATGTTACACGCTAACGACAAACCATTAACTTTTGATGATGAAATGGGTCAAGAAACAAGTTATGTAAAAGTAATCGTTGAAAGTAAAGAACACGCACAGAATACAAAAAAAGAATTAGAAGATTTAGGTTATACATGCAAGATAGTAACGAATACGAAGTAGCTTTACCAGATGAAATAAAAGAAGCGATGCAGATATATATATCTTTTCTTACTGCTAATTTTGCTTATGAAGATGGCATAGATGAGATAGAGTTTAAAGTTTTTAGAGAATCAGTTACAGATGGCATATTTATGAGTGGAGATGTACCAATTATGGAAAGAAACAATAAAGGTATAACTGGTAATCACTTTTTTAACGCTGCGTGCATAATGATGACAGATATGTTATATAATGCAACAAGCGGCAATATTCCACAAGCGCAGCAGGTTCTGCGAGATATGGGATTAGCGGTAGTAGCAGATAGCTAACACTTAACAGGATTAAGTGGTTAACGTAACAGGAGTACGTAACGATGGCAGGCAGACCAACAAAACTGACAAAAGAATTAATTGAAGAAATAGCACAATATCTTCGTGCAGGAAATTACATCGAAACAACTGCTGCTTTAGTAGGTATTCATCGAGATAGTATTTATGAGTGGCTTAAACGTGGAAACGCTGAAATAGAACGTGTATCTAAGTCAAATAGAGCAAGAATACGCAAAAGGGAAGAAATTTTTGTTGAATTTACCGACACAGTAAAAAAGGCACAAGCACAAGCAGAAGCAATGTTAGTTGGTTTAATAGGTCAAGCTGCACAAAAGAACTGGACTGCTGCTGCGTGGCGATTAGAACGTAAATATCCAGATAAATGGGGTAGAACAGAACGTAATGTTGCTACTGCACAAGATGACCCAGTAAAAGAACTAGCACAACAAATACAAGATTTAAGAAATGATAAATCTACAGAAGGGTAAACAGTTAGATTCTATTTTAGATTCAACTGCAAGAATTAACATCTGGCAAGGTTCAGTATCTTCTGGTAAAACAATATCTTCATTAATCCGCTGGATAGAGTTCTGCCAGACTGGCGCAAAAGGTAACTTACTTATGATAGGTAAGACTGAAAGAACGCTTAAACGTAACGTAATTGATGTTTTATCTGAATTACTTGATGGTTCTGGAAGCTTTATTACTCGTACTGGTTCTGGAGAAATCCAAATAGGTAATCGAACTATCTATATTGTTGGCGCTAATGATGAGAGAGCTGAAGCAAAAATACGTGGTTTAACACTTGCTGGCGCTTATGGAGATGAAGTTACATTATGGTCAGAATCATTTTTTCAGATGCTTTTATCTCGTTTAAGAGTACCTAACGCACAATTATTTTTAACAACTAACCCAGATAGTCCTAATCATTGGCTTAAAAAGAACTTCTTAGATAGAGAATCACAATTAGATATAAAGAATTTTGCATTTGAATTAGATGATAACCACACATTAGACCCAAAGTATGTAACTGCTTTAAAAGCAGAATACGCACCAGCTAGTAGTTTATGGTATCGAAGATTTATTAATGGCGAGTGGGTTATGGCAGAAGGCGCAGTTTACGATACCTTCCAGAGAGATTTAAACGTTGTATCAGAGCTGCCAAAAATGAAAGAATATTACGTTGGTATTGACTATGGCACAACTAATCCATTTTGTGCATTGTTAATTGGCGAAGGAGTAGATAACAACTTATACGTATGTAAAGAATATTATTATGATTCTGCAAAAGGACAGAAGCAGCTATCTGATGCTGAATACTCCAGAGAACTTAAAAACTTCTTAATAGATTATGATGTACGCAGAATATACGTTGACCCATCCGCAGCTTCTTTTATTACACAATTATGGAGAGATAATCATTTAGGAATTAGCAAAGCTGATAATAATGTTCAAGATGGTATTAGAGTAGTGTATAACTTATTAAGTTCAAGAAAACTATTAGTTCACAATAGTTGCACTAAACTAATAGAAGAAATTGAGAGTTATGTTTGGGATGTTAAGCAGCAAGAACGTGGCGAAGATAAACCATTAAAACGTAACGACCATGCAGTAGATGCGTTAAGATACGCATGTATAAGTTTAGGCGCTATTTGGCGACATTGGATTAGTAGGAGTGATTAGTGTATAACAAGAAAGGTTATAAAAAAGCTAAAAAATCTAAAGGCAAAAAGAAGAAGAAGTAAATGCTTAGATTACCAGAAAATGGTTCGGCTTATCCGCCAGAGAACCATAAACATATTTTTAGAGTTTATCAAGAACATAACGCATGGCATGCTGGCGACCCAGCAATCCTTAGAAAAGTTTATGCTGATGTACCACAAGATTACAGACCAAGAAGATACATGTTCTGGACACGTAAAGGCGCAACAGAGCTGCAAATTGATAGACACCAGTTACACGTTCCATTAGCTGGCGATATAGCACAAACAAGTGCTGATTTATTATTTTCAGAACCACCTAATTTTGTTATTAACGATAAAGATGCAGCTGAATCAGATGTTTTAAATACACAAGATAATTTTGATGATTTAATAAGAAAATGCGGATTAAAGAATAAATTACTAGAAGCTGGCGAAACTTCTTCTGCATTAGGTGGCGTATTTTTAAGATTAGTTTGGAATACAGAGTTTATGAGCAATCCTACAGTTCAAGTTGTATCTCCAGATAGAGCAATTGCAACATTTATGTATGGTCAATTAGTTGCAGTAGGTTATGTAACTGAATATGAATCTCCAGATGGACAAAACTTTTATAGACATATTGAGCATCACGAAGATGGTTTAATACATCACGCATTATACGAAGGCACTAAGTCAAATATTGGAACAAGAGTATCTTTAGATAGATTAGCTGAAACTGCTGATTTAGAAGATGAGATTAGATTACCATTTGATTCTTTAGCTTCAGTCTATGTACCAAATCAAAGACCACTTAGAAGATTAAAAGGTTATGAGTATGGTAGGTCAGACTACGATGGCGTAGAAGGATTATTTGATGCAATCGATGAAGCTTATACTTCATGGATGCGAGATGTCAGATTAGGCAAATCAAGAATTATTGTACCTACAGAATATTTAGAGAGAAGGGGTCGTGGTCGTGGCGCAGCTTTTGATGTAGATGCAGAAGTATTTACTGGATTAGAAATAGACCCAAACTTTCAAGGTAAATCAATAGAACCAGTACAGTTCCAGATAAGACACGAAGAACACAAGACAACAGTTATGGAATTGATAGATAGAGCAGTTACTGCTGCTGGTTATAGTCCACAGTCTTTTGGTATCAATATCGAAGGTAGAGCTGAATCTGGTACTGCATTAAAACTTAGAGAACGTAAATCATTTACAACACAAGGTAAAAAACAAAGATACTGGACACAACCATTAGAAGAGATATTAGAGAAGCTTCAGATACTAGATGTAGAAATATTTGGTAAACAATATAAACCACTTAAATTACGTATTGAGTGGCAAGATGCAGTTCAACAAGATGTTAGAGAATCTGCAACAGTTATCGAATCACTACACAGAGCGCAAGCTGCTTCACTTGAAACTAAAGTTAGATTACTTAATCCAGAACTTACTGAAGAAGAAGTTGCTGAAGAAGTCCTTAAAATTGCAACTAACTTTAATTTGGCAGACCAGAACGTTACTGACATTTTAGAGTTACCATAATGTTATGGTCTATGACCCAGCATATAATGAGCAGATAGCAGACACTTACGCAGAAGTCTTTAGAGATATTAATGATTTCTTAGTAGAGATAACTGCTGAATCAATTTTAGAAGGTAAAAATTACGATGGTTCTATTGAGAACTGGCTAGCGTTTAAACAAACTCATTTAAAAAGATTAACAGAACAAGCTAGTAAAGCTGCTGATGATGCTTTTGGCGCAATTATACCATCAGTAAAAGGCGCAGTAGAAGTAGCTTATAGCATTGGAGAACAAACCGCAGTTGCTGAATTACTTAGTGCTGGAATACAAACTGATGTATCTGGCGGATTTCAAACATTAGCTGAATATTCTATCGATGGATTAATAGATAGTATTGCTAATAGATTTCAGAAAAGAGTTAACAAACTTGATATTGTAAGGTCAACAAATGATGTTTATGCACAAGTTACTGAAAGCGCAGCTGCATTAGTTACATCTGGCGTTGCAACATTAGAAGAAGCAGTAGAGATAGCAGTAGATAAATTCTTAGATGAAGGTATTAAATCAGTTAACTTAGGCAATCGTAAAATGCGATTAGATGCTTATGCAGAAACTTCTATTAGAACAATATCTGGTAACGCACAAGTTCAAGGTTCTTTAGATAGATACGAAGATGCAGACCAATATCTTAGTTGGGTATCAGACAGTCCTATGGAGTGCGAACAATGCAGAGAGTGGGAAGGCAAGATACTTAGAACCACTAATGATTTAGAGAAGCTGCCAGAAAAATATCGTAATTATCCAAGTTTAGAAACTGCAAAAGCTGATGGCTTATTTCATCCTAACTGCACACACAGTTTACAAGTTTACATAGAAGGATATTCAACTCCACCAACAGATACCAATGATGCTGATAATGAAAAACGTAGAAATAACATACGTAGGTTACAAAGATTAGAACGCACAAATAAACTTAAAGAAAAAATCTATAAAGCTAATGGACAGACTAATCGTGCAAAAGGCGCTAGAGAAAGAGCTGCCAGATACAGAAAAGAGCGCAGACAGTTTGAAGCGCAAATAGAACGTAAATCTTTAGGATGGTTTACTGGAGAAGATAGATTACGTAGATTAGCAGAAGCTAATGGTATTAAACCAGAAGTGTTGGAAACTGCTAAAGGTAATTTACCTAGATTAAATAAACTTGCAGCTAAAACTGGATTTGACCCACGACTTGTTAGTACACAGGTAAGAAAAGGCGTAGCAGATACACAATTACCAGATATAAAAGATTTTGATGTAGATAGTTTTGATGATTTAACTATCGCTGAACAAAAATCATTACGACTGCAATATAACAAGTATTTTGAAGGCGAGTTTGGTATTATGAACCAACTTGAAGCAGAAGGTAAATTTCACAATCCACCAACGCTTCCAGAAAATGTACAGAAGTACAATAAATCACAATTTGATAAATGGATAGAAAAAAATGGAAGTAAGTATTCTAATGAGTATGGTTCATGGGAGTGGAATACTAAGAAAAATAAACCAGATTTTATTTGGAACGATGCACTTGAAGCAAACACATGGACACCAGAGATAGAACAATTTTTAGCAGAAGCTGAAGCTGCTGGTGCATTAAAAGACAAAAAACAAGTTGTAGCTGGTGGACTTCCATCTTCTGGTAAAACATTTACACTTGCTAATAAAGCTAAAGACCCAAGTCTTAAAACTTATAATTTAGAAGAATATGTAACAGTTAACCCAGATGATTTTAAAACAAGAATTATATTTAGAGATTACGCATCAAAAACAGACCAAGCAATAGACAAGCTTATGAGTGATACGTTTATTAATGATGATAAGTTTGGCGTTGGTTCTGATTTAGGATTTACTAATCCAATAATGAAAAAACTAAAAATACACCATCCAGAGATTTATGATGAAGTGTTTGGTAAAACATTTGATAAAAGCACTCTTACAGAAATAAGAGAAGGAATAGCATCTAAAGTAGCAATAGGAGATACTGGCTTATTTGGCTACGAAGCTGCAAACGTACTCCACGAAGAATCATCCGCTATGACTAAAAAAGCACAAGATTTAGCTTCAGATGCTGGCTACAACATGATTCACGATGTAACTATGGGTTCTGCAAAACCAATTAGATTAGTAGATGATTTAGTCAATCTAAAAAACTATGACCCAGCAGAGGTTATGTTCATTATGTACACAGAAGAACAAGCAAGAGCAACAGTAGTAGATAGATATATTCGTGGTAACTTTACAAATTTAAGCACAACTGGTGGTCGTGGTGGTCGTTACGTTATGTCAAGTGTTATCGATAGTTCAACAAAGAAGGTAAAAACAAAAGCTGGATTTAAAAACAAAACACAAGATTTATTAGGTCGAGATGCAGTAACAGACAACGAAGTGTTTTTAAATGAATTATTACAATCTGACAATGTATCAACAGATTTAGATGATATACAAATAATTAACAGATATTCAGATATTGACCCAGCAACTGGTCAAGCTAAGGCATATCGCATCGAATTAGAGTTAAAAGATGGCAAGATAGTGGCTAAAAGAAGCAGTAGGGGAGTGGATGGACTAGCAGTTGTTACTAAAGAAGCAGAACCTACGATACAAGGTAATAGAGCTGGCAAAAATGATGTAGATACAATATTAAATAATCAAATAGATAATTTAGATAAAGGCGTTGAAAGTTACAGAGCTAACCCAGAATATGTTAAGTCAATAGAAGCAAGAAAACAATATTTTTATGATTTAAAACAAAGACCAGATGATGCTGGATTATATGTAATTGCTAAAGATAAAGGATATACTGGCAAACCAGAAACAGTCAAAGACATTTTAGAGCTTACTGATGGTAAAGGCGCAATAGCAGCAAATAGCGTAATAAGACTTGATAGTGGAGAAAAATTAAATCAAGATGTACTTGTATTTCGTGGTTTATCAGATTCAGTAGATGTTGACCAAGCTAAGTGGCAATTAAAAAACACCAAAACAAAAGCTGGTAATAGAGTTAATCAAATACAAAAAGCAGTAAGTATTTCTACAGATGAAAGAGTTGGCGTTGTAATGACAGATGTAGGCATACCATTTTATAACACTACTAAAGCAAGTAATACTATGAAAAGATATGTAAATAATTTAGGAATACAAATGGATACTAAATTAATAGATGCAGATTCTATGGTAGATGCGCAACGAAGTTGGGTATCATGGGCTAAACAAGAAATCGCAGCTGGTAACTTAAATGACTTAGATGTAACATACGTTGATTTAGTTGCTGATTTTTCAAACAACTTTCAAAACAAACATGGTTCTGGAGATTTCATAGAACTTACATTATTCAACAGACCAGAATTTCAAGAGTTTTATGATGAAGAGTTATTTAAAAGAGGTATTGGAGTATCTCAAAAACAAATGCCACCAGTTATTAAAACTGGTTTACAGATGCACGAAGAGTTTATTAATGGAGAATATTACGCAGGTAATGGTATATATGGACAAGGTACATATACAGATACACAATTGTCAATCGCAAATATGTATGCAAATCAAGATGATGCAGTTGATGGATTTGGAAAAGGTGGCGTAGTTCAAGCTATAAAAATAAAAGCTGGTACAAAAATGCCAAGTGAAAAAATAATTAAAGAAGTTGCATTTGATACTAACCAAAAAATGAAAGCTATATATGCAGAAAATAATACTGGTAGATATAATGCAGAGCGTGTTAAAATATGGAGAGAGCTAAATAATACTGCTTTAACAGATATTGGCAGAAGATTAGCTGCGATGGGTTATCAAGCTTACGATGTAAGCGTTTTAGACAACTCAAAAACACATATAGTTATACTCGATAGAACCGCAGTAGTAGTAGCGGAACAACCAGTTTCAATAAATGGCACTTTACAAATGCCAGAAAAATAGGAAAGACAATGGAAGGTATATCAGCAATAACAAGTAGGCGATTAGCAAAACTAAAGACATTGCTGCCACCAGAAGCTGCGATAGAATTATCGCAACATACAATCGATGGCGGTAATCCAGAGTTATGGCTTTTAGATTATGAAAAGAAGCTACAAGGTAATCGTGTACTTAAAGAAGGAATATAAACCAACTAATTATAAAATATAAGACAAGGAGATAATATGGCAGCATCAACTGGCGGACAGTTGTTTATGACTTGCAAGCGTTATGCCGCTAAAGAAGCATCATGGGATGATGTGATGGCAGCTGCAAAAAAACATAAACCAACTTATGACAACGCAGAAGTATCTGATGACATATACGAAGATGACAATGTATATTCGTTGACTGACTTAAAAGACTTCGTATTCTTACCGATTAGTTCAAAAGAGAAAAAGATACTAAGAGATTACTTCAATCAATAGTAAACTAGAACAATGACAATTCAAGTAGGCGATGCTAGAGCAGACATCAAGGTCTTAAACATATATCAAGAGATAGAAAGGGAAGGACAAGCATTTTATGTTTGTAAAGTTCAGTACAAGTCAACACATACTGGTATTGGACATAAACGTTCTATTTTAACTAGAAACAATCAAGGCGAAATTGTTGAGTGCGGTAATGTTAAAAGAATCGATGATGCGGCAAATTACGATAACATCATAGATGCTTATTTAGAAACTTATGGCTAAATCAAAAACAATCAAATGCAGAACATGCAAACAACCAACTAAAAAGGTTATATCTGGAGATAAGAAAGCTGGTTATCTATGTATGTCAAGTCGCACAATGTGCAGCAGTTCATTAGAAGTAAATTTTTACGATGAAGAAGAATAATAATCAAAGCGGTAAAGATTTAGTTCAATGTAAAGAGTGTAATAATTACTACTATCCAGTTACAGAAAAAACTTCTTGTAAACATTTGTATATGTAACACATAGTGCTACACTATCCTTGTGAGAAAAAAGGATGGTAAAAATGGCAGAAGATATTTGGGATAAAAAAATCAATAAATTTTGCGCTGCTTGCGAAAAATATATTGACTATAGCGTTAATGAAAAATTAGCACAAGGATGGATGGAGTGGGCAGTAGAACCATTTGAAGGCGTTTTCGCATGTGGTTACGAGTGTGCTTACGATATTGAGTTGAATTACTAACACACACAAAAAACGTAATTTGACATAAATATCACAATGTGATACAATGGTATTGAAAGGATGGTTAATGAGCGATTTTCAAAAATTCGTTGAGAGTGGCGAGTGGTACTTAGATACACAAGCACCAGATTATAAACAAAAACTACATGCTGATGTTCTTCAAAAGCAGACTCCGCAAGACCAAGCTGATGTAGAACAAGAAGAGGAGTGGTTCGAGGAAGAGTAATGGCAGGTTATCAAAGCAAGTACGAAAACTATGTTGGCGGTAAATATGGTCAAGAAGGTTTACAGGAAATGGTCGATGTCCACTTCAGACAACTTGCTACGAAACTTAAATTACATGGTCTAACGCCAGAGTTCAAAAAAGAACTGGCGTACTTAACAAAAATATATAAACCATTTCTAAAGAAGGGAGAATAAATGGCTAGAAAAAAACCTAGAACATATAAAAAACTATACAAGCTAAAAGTAATTGAGCATCGTACAGTATTAGTAGAAGCTGATACTGAACAAGCTGCTATTGATTCAGTAGAAGGCAACAAAAATTATGTTGTTGGTACTGCTAGACAATTACGTGAACAAAACGAAAGCGGTCAGTACAGATTAGTTCCAAGTAAGGTAATTAAGAAAACTGCAAAAGTTATTAAAGAGCAAGATTCTGCTGATGTGATTCAAGCAAGAGTCAAAAGACAAATTGCAAAAAAACTTAGTCAAGAACTATGTTACACATGCGGAAAGACAAGAGCTAAATACCACTTCTATGACAGAGTAACAGAATTGTATCATGGCGAGGACTTGCACGAATACCACTCAGTAAAAGGTATGCAGCGTTGGTTTGAATATAACAAAGCGTTTAATCAAGAACGAAAAGAAAAAGGACTTGATTCATGGAACTTGCCAACTGAATTTACGAAATATGAATTAGAGCATATTAAGAAATTAGGTATAAGCGTTGCATAAACTGATACACTTGATAAACTATAAGTGTATGTTGAAAAAGGATGGTAAACAATGAACAAAGGAGATTGCGTTAAAGCTGGCTTCGATGCGTTCATGGATGTTCCAGTCAAAAACAAGTGGCAGTTCAGATACGTAATTGCGTTGCGTGAGATTATGCCAGAGTGGTATGGATTCCATGTCGTGTTGCTTAACAAGATGACTAATCAGATTATAGATGCTTCTATTTCTGCTAAAAATAAAAATGGCGGAAAGAATCTAATTATGAATTACGATGAGTGGGTCAAGCAAGATGGCGTTATAGTCGATGGTAAATACACTTATGTTGAGTGGACATTTAATCAATTAATCAAAGAGTGGATAAAAGAAGGCGACTTCTTAGAAATCATGCCAATAGCTTATGAGCGTTGGGATTTGCAAGGTAAGGACAAACAAAAAGAGTGGGATAAATTATTTCCAGAGTTCAAGAACTATGCAGAATACATGAAGGATTACTTCATACCAACATTTAAACCAACTGAACACAAGTTGATGCAAGAGATGGATGCAACAGTAAAAGGAAAGGCAAGTTAAGTATGACTAAATTATCAGAAGGCAGACCAGAGAGAAACGAAGGTTTAGATTCTTTACGAAGAATCTTTAATGAACTTAATATTGATATTTCAGAGTGGGTAACTAAACCAATTACCAAAGAACGTGGCGGCATAGAGTTCATGCTTCCTAATGCAGAAGGCGAGATATATCTGGAGTGGACAGACTTATTTAAAATTAATTTAACTTTTGTACAGACTAAAAAAGTTTACAATGAAACTTTATATCAATTAGGCGACTTGTATGAAATTATTAAAACTTTAGAGAATCAACGTAAAAGCTTTATTGGTGGTTTAAGAGATATGTTATTTAGAGAGTTTAGTAAAGATGAAGAAGAGTAATGAAATGTTCAATTTGCGATTCAGAAATAAATAAAGATGCAGGAGATATTCAAGGCGAGTTTGGGATTATTCCAATTGCTTTTTGTATTACGTGTTATTCAAGCATATTAGATATGGTTAAACAAATGGAGATTTGTTGGTGTGAAGAAGAATAATTATTTATTTAGTTGCATACATATCACAAAGTGTTACAATTTCATTATAAGAAAAAAAGGATGGTAAAAAAATGACACAAGCAAGAATACAAAGATTCGCTAAAGGTAAGACTTATAACCTAAGCGAGATTTACGCTGCTAACGAAGCTAGTAAAGAATCATACTTAACTGCGTTAGTTGAATTTATTGGAAAGCTA
>Ga0208428_1000847_pt1:7500-13386 | contig 13386 bp, 9 predicted proteins | sample DEB08_DNA_11_FD_184535 | JGI IMG/M metagenome (GOLD analysis project Ga0208428, IMG submission 184535) | Aqueous microbial communities from the Delaware River and Bay under freshwater to marine salinity gradient to study organic matter... | ecosystem: Environmental > Aquatic > Marine >... | reverse complement strand
AAGATTACCTGGGTAGCGGTATATCGATGTCAGGTGTCCTATAGGCGCCCTATACCAAGCTAGTGTCACCCTATACCAAGCTAGTGTCGCCTAAGAGAAGGTAGAGTAACCCAATCCTAGCGTATATCGATGTCAGGTGTCCTATACCAAGCCTGGTGACACGTAGGTAGAGTATAGGCTCCCTATACCAAGCTAGTGTCACCCTATACCGCCTAACCGTGCCGTAAGGGAAGGTCGCTTAAGGAAAGCTGACTTACGTAAGGGAGGGAGAGGGTATAGTAGGGTCAGGTTTCAATTCTCGCGTGAATCCGACCACCCGTTGAAGAGATATCGCGCTAAACGCAAAGCGCAAAACGAGAGCGCAAGCTTGCTTGCTTGGCTTGCTTCCCCCCTTTCAACTCGGTTCGAGAGAATTCAGGCCGGCAAATGAACCTGTTTTTGAAAATTGAGACTTGATGCCTTAACTTTGGAAGCGTATAACTGGACTTAGGGTAGAGATATCTTGAAACGGTCTTTTTGAGGGTGTCACATATGTATCAGGCTATAAAAACGTCCCTTATGAAGTGCCCACTCAGACGACTCTAAGGGGCGTTTATAATGAGAAACGTGAAATTGGGTGAAAAAAAAGTACAAGTTTTTTTGTCGACTAGGCACCCAAGCCTAAAAATTTTCGCTTCGACGAAGGTGGTCGCCTTGAGCCAAGATTTCATACTACTGGAAGGGTATTGGGTGGCACATGTCTGGGTAGGTGGGGGTCGATGAACAGCCAACGGTGCCTCTAGAGGCCACCTTTGAGTCAGATACAAAAACACGATTTTGCGTTCTTTGACTTAGGGGCGCCCAATGGGCGCCTCAAAAGTGGTCGACTTTTATGAAACTCCTTGTATGGCATCTCCAAGCAATTCTAAGCATTTTTTTGCTTCAGGAGGGGTATCGATTTCTCAACAGGGAAGGAGCTACAGGCGTCTGAAGTTTGCCTGTTTTTTGACCCAAAAAAACTTTGACTCGATTTTACTCATAGAAGGAGTCGCCGCCCATGGTACTTTATAAAAACCTTTTTTGTAGAGCCAGATGAGATCTCTTTGGGGCATATTTCAGATTTTCTGTGCGGTGTCTAGAACGGTAGATATACTCAAAACCGTCTGTACAGTGTATTAGCTATAAATGTGCCCCTAGAGGCCTGATGTCCAAATCCTTGATAGGGGTTGTCTATATGGTCCTTGTGCATGTCTGTGTTGATTTTCAAAACTTTTTTATACTAAAAAATTTTATACCAGCTCAAAATAACGAAAAACGCATTTCGGACTTAGAAAAATTACGATGTAAGCTTTTTGGAAAGAAAAATTAGCAAAAAAAACAGGGGGTAGCTTCACTAAAACGCTTAGTACTCCTCTCACAGATGGAATTTTTTCAAACGGTCAATTCGTGCATCCAAAGGACTCCCCAGAGCAACTTTTTTGTTTCAGAAGTTTGTTGATTAGAACCACCCAATCAAAACTACAGCCCCGTGCAAAAAAAAAAAACTTTTAAATTCAATAAAAGTTTCCCACATGCAAGCCCTAAAAACCATATAAGAGGGTATAAGAATCCTCCCTTTCCCGATGATCGATCGCTGTTCTTTGAAGCGCTATAACTTCTGAACGGTTGGTTGGATTCGCGCGAAATTTGAAACCCGATCTCAGGACACCTTGACTGGTGACCTGACCTGGGTCCGCACCTTCTGGGTGCGGTATCTAAGGAACGGGTGGATGGATTCGCGCGAGACTTGAAACCTGATCGTAGGGTGCCTTGGTAGGTTCCTTGATGACGTGATCTCACCTTTACCTTGCTTCGGCGAGGTATATAGGTGAGATATCTTAAGGAATCCTACTACCTGGGTAGCGTAAACTGTATAGAAGGTCGGTATAATGGTTCCCAATGATGAGTACTACTGAGGGAACATAGAAGGCGGGCAAGACGTCTTGACTAAGGTTGCCTTGAGGTGTCAGATCAAGGCGCCCTTGTGTTGAGGTGCCAACCTATAAGGTGACTATAGGTTGAAGTAGTGGTGCCCTGTGATGACTATAGCAGTACTGAGGGCAGGTTAGGCGGCAAGACATCTCTGCTTGAGTGTGCTTCGATGAGTGGCGATCGAGGTAAGCTCGTGTCAGGGTGCCAACCTATACGTTGACTATAGGTTGAAGGTTGAAGGTTGAGTCGGCAAGACTTCCTTGACTTGACTACTTGCTAGTCACTTGGGAGCCTAAGTAACCTTGGATTGGACGGGTTACTTAGGGAGAAAGCTTAAGATCAGCCAGCACCAGGCCTGGTAGCGAAAGCAGGGTCCCCGTTGACTGAGGTATACTTAGATATACTGACGTACGTCTACATACGGTGAAAGGGGCGGGGTCTTAAGTGAGTATCCTATAGTAGAGTCGGATAGTCCAACGTGGGCAAGCCTTCTTCTTAGAGTCAACGTCTAAGAGGGAGCACCTGGGTAGAAGTGACTCTCTATACCAGGTTAAGGAAAGGTGTCACCGTCGGCAAAGCCTTCGATCATTGAGTTGGATCCTCAGATCGGAGTCAGTACCAGCGTTCACAGGCGCTTCTACCCCTAAGTCCTGTAGGCTTGGTACTGGGTAATAGCGGAAGAGACTTCTTAGTATAAGCAAAGCTGTAGGGCAGCCAGCACCAGGCCTGGTAGCGAAAGCAGGGTCCCCGTTGACTGAGGTATACTTAGATATACTGACGTACGTCTACATACGGTGAAAGGGGCGGGTCCTACTGGGTGCTTATACTATGGAGCCTGGCTACATAGTGTTCTACTGTGTAGTCAGCGAGTAGTCGACCTTAACTGACTTATGTTACCTTGAGTAAGAGACGGTTATGGAAGACATAAGGCGAGGTGTCTTAAGATTCCTTAGCTGGGTAGCTGGGTAAAGGTTAAGGTGGTAGTCCTTCATAGAGAGAAGGACTAGAGAAGGACACCACCTGGGAATCTTAAGAGCCGGTATAGCAAGATCAAATCAGGCAAGCTTGCTTGGATGGTAGACTGGCTACCAGCGAGGAGAAAGACATTGTAACCCGTGAGGGAAGACTGGTGTCGTAATACCAACTGCAAGAGTCTACTTAAGTCAATGTCTTAGTGCCTGGCTTATGGTAGGGTCCTTCTACACAGCGGTAGAAGGCATTGAGAGTGTTGTTCTCACCAGGACAGTCCTCCTCGCTGCGACCTTGAGATGTTTGACGCGGTGTTGTAATAAGCTCGACCGGTAGCCTAGTGGATAGGATATAGGAACACGAGACTTAAGACCACCATCTCAAGGAAGGTTAGAGAGAACCTTTAGTACTTGGCGCCTTCAGTTAGACTAAGCTTTGAGTAAGCGGAAACCCTGACTCTTGAGAGAGACGTTTGGAGAACGGGTAGTGTCTACCCAATATACTTGGTGAACTCGATCTTGAGAAAGGTATGGGTGCGCTAAGGGTTGAAGGTCAGGGTAGAGAAGCAGACGTGCTGATGCCGAAGTTACTGTGTGTTGGCAAGGTCGATTCTACCCTGATTGGAGACCCTTAGTTGAAGTGTCTTCACTGTTAAAGGGCGCTTGGACTCAGGTGAGAGTATAGTAGAAAGAGCTATAGTACCTGGGTCGAAACTGGGCACCTGGGTACAAGCTTACAGTGAAAGACACTTAGTATCCTACCATTCTTGGGTGAAGGTGACCTGGGTTGAGGGAATCATAGTTCACGACCAATGGTATTGTCTAACGAAGGTGTAAGCGAGAACCTAACACTTACGGTTAAGCCACCTATCATGGGTATAGCGTGGTCATAGTAAGAGTGACTCTATGCCCTTAGCCCAGCCGAAGATCAGCCAGCACCAGGCCTGGTAGCGAAAGCAGGGTCCCCGTTGACTGAGGTATACTTAGATATACTGACGTACGTCTACATACGGTGAAAGGGGCGGGGTCTTCGACGTTAAGGAAAGGCGCCGATACTGAGTGGAACCGTCTAAGTGCCAGGACTCTGTAGTGAGTCTTAAGCATTGTAACGGGTACCAGCGTCTCCCTCTGGAGGTTAAGCTGACAATGCTATCCAAAGCGGAGGTTCAACACATGTCTGTATAAGGCATTGGTAGTGGACCAAGTACTAAAGGTAGACTCTTAGGAACCATCGCAAGTATAGGGAGCTTGAAGTAATACCTGGGTAATCAAAGTGGTAGAATGATTACCTGGGTAGTACTCATGTTTGATCTTTAGGAACCTTACATACACATATGTCTATGTAGAGGGGAAAAGGACACCAGAGACCGCTGGTAAGAAGGCGTAGGGCGCACCATTTCCTCTATGTAGGCATCAACCTCTTCACCGTGATTGGAGGGTGAATTACAGGGCCAAGCTTCTGTTCTAAGACTTAGTCTTAGGGCAGTGACAAGCATAGGTCAGCCATGTCCAGTACTTAAGGGAACTTGAGTCCAAGTGCTGGTCGTGTTGGAGCGGGTATACTAACCAGATGAGTGGGTTAGGCTTGCCTTAGGGCTCGCTTATTAGTCCCACCTTTAAAATCGGTATACCTAATCCTTCAGTAGGAATAGTGGGAGTGTCTGACTTGGTACCGTCCTAAAGACTTGTGAACTGGACGGTACATCGAACTGGGATATCGCTTCTTGGGACATCTAATCCAAAGGAAGGCTGAATAGCAGAGAGTCACCCGCTATGGGCATAACCAAGGGAGCCTTCGTGCCACCCGCCATAGTATTGGAACCTCTTTGTGATGTCAGGCGAGCTTGTAAGACTCAATCACAGATCTTGGATAGAATACCCTTGAACCGCCTGGCTGGACACTTAAAGCAATGGTCTTAAGACTTGCGACATCGGTCGCTTATACTCATAGAGTAGCAGGCTTGGTATTAGGGAAAGGATCTATGAAGGATCCTAGATGCTCTGTGTCTGCAATAGACTTGAAATAAGAGTCTATTGGACAATAGAGTGTCTAGAATAGATCACTAATACTGAACTGCGTAGAGCTCGAGATGGAGTATAAGTGCTAGGTGTCGCTAAGGGCCGCTTGAACCACTACTACTACTGCGCTGGCGCTATTTGCTGCAGGCACCGGTGAAACACCACCCCCTCGCACTTTTTTTTAATTAATAGGCGTCGATTTTGCGTTTTTTTTGCATTTTTAATATCGATGTTTTTACATCGAGAGATTATACTAGTGTTCCCATAAGCAACCCCTATTTTCTATATAAGGGAGGTACTATAAATTCATATTCCTATATATATATCAAAGACCATACGCGCGCGTGGGCACCTTTCTACACCCATTCTCACCTTACACCAGGGAGAACCTTGCCTACTATACGCGCCATATATCAAAGAACCATCTATTGACCTAGTAATACCACCCGTTATCAAAGAACCATCTATTGACCTAGTAATACCACCCGTTATATACCGTGGTATACAAGAGAGACACCACACCCGTCAGATATACGTTGACGGGAGAGCACGTATGAACTGGAGGTAAAGACGGTAACCTTGTGGGTAGAGAGAGTGACACTAGGCTCGCTAGTCAAGCGCTAGGCTCTCGTTTCACAAGCGCTAGTGGAAGGGAACCGTAAGGTGAAAGCTAATACATAAGCCAAGCGGGCAGTCTATAGCAAGGGTAGACTTCTAATCTGGTTGATTCTGCCAGTAATATATGCTAACGTCAAAGCCTAAGCCATGCATGTGCCAAGTTAGAGAGACTACGAGAGGCTCATTAAAACATATCAACTTGATCGAATAGTAGAACCAGCGGAAGGATAACTTTGGTAATTCTCAAGCTAATACATAAGCCAAGCAATAGGAGTTGTGTTTGACTTAAGCTAGAGGGCCAAACCTGTGTCAAAGCGGGTATCAAAGTTGA
>Ga0208428_1000847_pt1:0-5000 | contig 13386 bp, 9 predicted proteins | sample DEB08_DNA_11_FD_184535 | JGI IMG/M metagenome (GOLD analysis project Ga0208428, IMG submission 184535) | Aqueous microbial communities from the Delaware River and Bay under freshwater to marine salinity gradient to study organic matter... | ecosystem: Environmental > Aquatic > Marine >... | reverse complement strand
TCATAGCAAGGGTGAACCATGGAAGCCAGCTTGAGTAGAAGTGGCGGCAAAACGAGTGCCTTGGGTAAGCACTCGTAGAAGGAGAAGGCAGGCGTTGTATAGCGAGTATATGACTCGTGTGGTTGAAGGGCAAAGACGGTAACATCGACCCGTCTTGAAACACGGATCAAGGAGTTTAACAGGCGGGCTAATAGAACCACGTAAGAGGGTTCATGTGAAGGGAAGTCGAGTGGGAAACCAAAGTATGTGGTTTCATCAAAGGCAGGCTATAGTAATAGCGGCAAAGTCAGATTGAGTGAATCTGTTAAGACCCGAAAGATGGTGAACTATGCTTAACCAGGGTGAAGCCAGGTGAAAGCCTGGTGGAGGCCCGAAGCAATTCTGACGTGCAAATCGATTGTCAGAGTCGAGTATAGGGGCGAAAGACTAATCGAACTATCTAGTAGCTGGTTCCAGTCGAAGTTTCCCTAAGGATAGCTGTAATTCACAAGGGATAGTTTCATCTGGTAAAGCAAATGATTAGGAGTCTTGGGATTGGAATGATCTCAACTCATTCTCAAACTTTAAATGGATGAGCTAAGCTAGACGCTTGGATGGTCAAGCTAAAGGAGAATAGGAAAGGACGTGTGGGCCATTCTTGGTAAGCAGGACTGGCGCTGTGGGATGATCCAAACGCAGAGTTAAAGTAACAAAGTCATAGTTCATAAGATACCACAAAAGGTGTTGGTTTCTTAAGACAGCAGGACGGTGACCATGGAAGTTGGGACCCGCTAAGGAGTGTGTAACAACTCACCTGTCGAAGAAAGCAGTCCTGAAAATGGATGTTGCTAAAACTATGTAGTCGGCTTATACTCCAGCTGTGCCTAGAGAGAGAGTAGGCACAAGTAGGCTGGTAATAACGTGGCAAGTAAAGGCCAGTTAATAGAGAGTCGGGAGCAATGTTGTGTGCAGATCTTGGTGGAAGTAGCGAATAATCCAAAGAGGAATTGGATAGTCGAAGTGGAGAAAGGTTTCGTGTGAACAGTAGTTGAACACGAGTCAGGCGGTTCTAATCCTAAGTTGAAGTATGGGAAAGACACAGGTGCAGTGTCAAAGCGGAGAAAGGGAAACTTGTTAGAGTTCAAGTTCCTAGACCAGTCTCTTCCTAGCGATAGGCCAGGGTAACCTGGAGATAGGATTGAGATTCCAGCTCGCCCCAGAGAGAGAGTTGTCTTTTCTATATAAGCGAAAGGTTACCTTGAAACACTGTTGGAGTGAGTAAAGGTAACCCTAGCTAAGAACACGTCCGTTCAAGACGTGTCTCTGGAGGAAGCTGGACCTTGAAAATCAATCTTAAGGCTATGGTTGAACTGGTCTAGGCCGTACTCATATCCGCAGCAGGTCTCCAAGGTTAAGAACCTCTGACCAATAGAATAATGTAGGTAAGGGAAGTCGGCAAAATGGTTCTGTAACTTTGGGAGAAAGAATGGCTCTGAAGGCTAAGGTAGACGGGTTCAGCTTGGAAGTGCCTTTAGATTGGAAGGACTGATCGAGAGAGTATCAAATCGGTCCCTTAATCTTGAAGACATGGAAGAGTTAGACTTCAAATCCTAGTATTTTCGTCTGCCTATCAATAGCTGGTTCAGAACTGACACGTTCAAGGGGAATCCGACTGTTTAATTAAAACAAAGCATCGAGATAGTCAAAGGGTGACATTGACTCGATGTGATTTCTGCCCAGTGCTCTGAATGTCAAATGGAAGAGGTTCCAACAAGCGCGGGTAAACGGCGGGAGTAACTATGACTCTCTTAAGGTAGCCAAATGCCTCGTCAGATAACTACTGACGCGCATGAATGGATTAACGAGATTCCCACTGTCCCTATCTACCATCTAGCGAACCCGCAGTCAAGGGAACGGACTTGTGGATATTAGCGGGGAAAGAAGACCCTGTTGAGCTTGACTCTAGTTTCGCTTGGTGGAGAGGAATACGTGATGTAGGATAGAGAGGAGGTTAAAAGCCAAACTTGAAATACTCTCACACGTATGTCTTCTCTGCTTAAGAAGTCAGCTGGGAAAGAAGGAAGGACTAAAGCCTTTCTTCCATTGTAGAAGGAAGTGGTATTGAAAGCACAACCCAAACCTCAGAGAGAGTGAGGCAGGGAGTTTGACTGGGGCGGTACATCTGTCAAACGATAACGCAGGTGTCCTAAGGTTGGCTCCTCAAGGGAAGAAACCTTGTATAGAGTAGAAGGGCACAAGCCAGCTTGAGTTCACCTTTCAGTACAAGGTGAACCTTGGAAACAACGGCCTATCGATCCTCTTTAATTCGTGGTTTGAAGAAAGAGGTGACAGAAAAGTTACCACAGGGATAACTGGCTTGTGGCTGCCAAGCGTTCATAGCGACGTAGCTTTTTGATCCTTCGATGTCGGCTCTTCCTATCATTTTGAAGCAGAATTCAGAAAGTGTCGGATTGTTCACCCGTCAAAAGGGAACGTGAGCTGGGTTTAGACCGTCGTGAGACAGGTTAGTTTTACCCTACTAATAGGGAACAAGCTTTGAGTAGGATTGTCCAGTACGAGAGGAACCACAACCCGGTGCCAATGGGATGTCTGTTGTTTGAAAAGTCAGAGCAGATATACTAAGCACCTTGATTAATAGCTGAACGCCTCTAAGCTAGAGACCAATCTCAAAGGCTTGACCATAACTGTAGTAAGCTGGCGCTATAAGCACAGTAGAACGCTTAAACATATCTCAAACACACTACCAATGTGTCCGTAGGACACGACTTAGGGGAACCCTTCCGTTGTGAGCCTGTAGACTCATACAGAGTCGACAAGCTGAGACGAGAAAGAAGGTTCAGACACTTCGCTTGATGACTTTACAAGCGCCTACCAAATTTGACACTACCCAAATGAAGGGTATGTCACCAGCGAGGAAGCTACTAGCAGCGGCGTGCGTGGGATCCTTAGGAACCCTATACTAACTTAGTATAGGGGGACGGTGAGGGAGCCTATGCACGCTAAAATGGTAGTTTTTGAGCTGGTGGTGGGGGATAAGAGATCCTGGTCATTTAGTTTAATTATTGGGCGTTTTTCATGTGAATTTTTCCGTTTCAAAGTCGCGCGCTTTGCGCGCGACGAATAGGCAACTTGAAATAACAGATCTTAGTTGTTGCAGCCCTGCCGGCGGCACACGACTTTTTGGTTTTTTGAGAGGCCGAAATAATTGCGTGGCATGCAGAAATTCACGACTAGATTTCGCCTATACCACAGCTGAGATACGCCAATATTATGAGCGTATCTCAGCTGTGGTAGTGTCTTTTTTGGAAAAATATAGGCGTACTTCAGCTGTGGTAGTGTCTTTTTTTAGAAAAAAGACACTACCTCGAATTGAGGTACGGTCTTTTTTAAAATAGGTAGTGTCTTTTTTGGGTTTTTTTATGGTTAGACGCGCCTTCGGCGCTGCTACAGGCTGGCGCCTTGGGACCCAAGCCAAGGCTCTGAGGAAAAAAGACACTACCTCAGAAAAAAAGACACAACTAAAATCAAAAAAGACACTACCTCAGATTGAGGTAGCGTCTTTTTTAAAAAAAAGACACTACCTCGAGAGGCCAAAACCAAAAAAAGACACTACCTCAAATTAGAGGTAGTGTCTTTTTTCAAAAAAAGACACAACTAAAATCAAAAAAGACAGTACCTCAGACTGAGGTAGTGTCTTTTTTTTGAAAAAAGACACAACTAAAATCAAAAAAGACACTACCTCAGACTGAGGTAGCGTCTTTTTTTCAAAAAAAGACACTACTAAAATCAAAAAAGACAGTACCTCAGACTGAGGTAGTGTCTTTTTTTTGAAAAAAGACACAACTAAAATTAAAATAAAATGTAAAAATAGAGATAAATTTGAATTTTATTTATTAATAATTGATTTTCAAACTAAGGTCTAGAATCTGAGAATCTCAACCAAAGTTAGTAGGAGTCAACGTAGACTTTCCTGGGTAGACACACATCATAGTGCCCCTAAAAATCAATCAATCAAGGCACTTAAGAGAGGGTATAAGGGCACTAATACACGGTATAGAAGGAAGTAAGAACGCTTAAGTAAAGGTGTCCTGATATACTTGTGCTTTCGTATATAGACTAGGCTCCTTCTACTGACAATCTGGGTAGTTGAACCATCTCTGTAGCCCTACCACAGCCAAAGTTATGCTGCCTTTTTTTTTACCAATTTTTTTTTTTCACACTTTTATTCTCTATTTTGATTGTCTATTGGATCCCTCTTTCCAATGTCCCCCTTATGTTCTACGCGGTCGGGACATTGGAAAGATGTCCAAAACTGCTTACGGTGAGTATTCTCTCGAACCGAGTTGACTAGGATTGGGTTAGGACACCATTCCAATGTCCCGGGTCATTGGAAACACGACAACGAGACCGTAAGACGGTATAAGGGAGACTCAACCTTGGTATAAGCGCGCTTAATCTTACGGTTAGACGCAGATTTCGCGCTGCTACAGGCTGGCGCCTTGGGACACGGTAAGGGAGACTGGGTGACGGTATAAGGGAGACTCAACCTTGGTTAAGCGAACTTAAGATTGACCACCTGGGTATCCAATCTTCAAGCCATCGTATCTCGGGAACCGTAAGAGCTAGAGCGCTGAAAATGAAATTTTGGTGGTTGACGGTATAAGGGTGACTTAAGACCCTATCTTACGGTTAGACGTATATTTTGCGCTGCTACAGGCTGACGCCTTGGGACACGGTAAGGGAGACTGGGTGACGGTATAAGGGAGACTCAAGCCAGGATATCAAGCCTAGATCTTAGGGTTAGACGTATATTTTGCGCTGCTACAGGCTGGCGCCTTGGGGCACGGTATAAGGGAGACTCAACCTTGGTATACCAAGCCTAGATTCTTAGGGTTAGACGCAGATTTTGCGCTGCTACAGGCTGGCGCCTAGGCCCCCAAGAAAAGACACTACCTCTAAAAAAGACACTACCTCTGACTGAGGTACTGTCTTTTCTCAAA
>Ga0208428_1000846_pt1 | contig 13397 bp, 1 predicted proteins | sample DEB08_DNA_11_FD_184535 | JGI IMG/M metagenome (GOLD analysis project Ga0208428, IMG submission 184535) | Aqueous microbial communities from the Delaware River and Bay under freshwater to marine salinity gradient to study organic matter... | ecosystem: Environmental > Aquatic > Marine > Coastal ... | reverse complement strand
TCAAAGAGTTCGCTTCAATCAAACTGTAGAAAAGTTGCAAGAGCAATCTGAAGCTTTTAATAACACCTTCAACATTGTAAGCACTCAAGAGTTTGAAAGATTCCTAGAACTTTCAGAGAACATTTCTAAATTCTTAAAGGAGAACTCTGAGAAGGTTTTATCAATACCAGAAATAGTAAATGCAGTCAAGCTTTCAGAAACTGTTTCAAGAGCTTTTGATATTCCTAGAATGTCTATTGATGATCTGAAAGAAAAAGGTTCTTTTGAGGTATCATTAGATGAAAACTCTGATATTTACGAAATGGTTTGCAAGCAAGAGCTTGTAAAGAAAGAAATCCTTGAGTCAAAGAAGTCCTTTGATACTGTTTGGGTTACTGAAGAGTGTATTTCTAATTTAGCTCTAAAAATCTTTGAGGAAGACGATTCTGTTGTAAGACAAGCTCTTGTAGAAGCTTTTGTCCAGATTCCTTATCTAGCACTTGTATCAAAGAAGCAACTATCAAACACCATACACAATAATCTTGTGACTTTAAGTGAGTCAACTGACTTTAGCAAAAATGATCTAAAGTTATTTGTTGCTAAGTTGTTTGAAATGAAAAAACCACTTAAGGAAATGGTTTCTACTCTTCTACAAGAAAAATACGGAGTAAACATCAACAACCTTAAAGAAACTCCAACCTTTAAAACACTTTTAAACACAGAAGTCCTTATTTTTGAATCTTTAGCTAAAATTTCACCAAGAGGTAGTGCTATTAGAGAGTGCTTCTCTGGAATGGCGGAAATGCTTAAATCAAAAAACGGTGTTGAAGCAATTGATGTCAACAACGGTCTTAAGTACATTTTTGAGCACTCAGGTTATGAGAGTGTTTATTCAGACGAAGCTGTCGTAAGTTCTTTTAGATTAAATGAAGAACTATCTTCTGATGAAGATGTAGTCGAAATGATTATGTCTGAATTGTTCACAGAAGCTCTTGATCCTGTTGGTAAAGAAGATAAAGATGTTAATAACGATGGCAAGGTTGATAAAACTGATAAGTATCTAAAAAATCGTAGAGATGCCATAGGTAAAGCAATTAAGGGAAAGGGTAAAAAGAAGAAAGAAGAAAATGATGATGAGCCAGAGATGGATGATCTTGAAGAAGAGGAAGTCACTCAAGGAATGACAGCCAAAGATCTCATGAAAGCTCTTAAAGATATAGAAGCCCTAATTGAAGATCCTATTGATCTTGACGAAGAATGATATATAATATATCATGGCTGATAGAATACCTTTACGGATAGTAAACCTATCCAGCGGACCAACTATAGGAGAGTTTCGCTCTGGTGATACCCTAGGAATTATTCATGGGGGAACAGGTGTTTCTAGTTTAGCTCAGTTTAAAGATGATTTAGGATTAAATGATCTTTACTTATCATCTGATCTTAATGATATTGATCCAGTTCTTAGAGCAGGATTAACATCTCCAACGGCAGGAGACAGTTTAATATGGAATGGTCTTCATTGGACTGTTTCAGCACTTGATGCAGTAGGTGAACTTTCAGCATTAACTGATGTTAACATAAGTTCTCTTGTTCATGGTCAAAGCTTAGTATACTTCTCTTCAACTGGTAAGTGGGAGAATGCCTATCCTGTCGGTGCTGGTAGCGCAGGTGATCACGGAGCTTTACAAGGTTTAGCAGACAACGATCATCCTCAGTATGTTCTATCAGCTACTAACTCAGCACTAAGTGCATTAGTTGCAAGTATAGAAGCGTCTACTGTTGCGCTTTCTAGTTATATTGCTACCAACGCAGGTGATCATGGTAACCTTACAGGTCTTTTTGATAATGATCACCCCCAGTATGTATTAAGTGCAACCAATGTTACTTTATCAGCACAGGTAGAACTTAATGAGGGTGACATTCTTGATCTTTATACTTATATTGCTACTAATGAAGGTCTATGGGGTGGAACCTTATCTGCTATTGATCACGGTGGTTTAAGCGGCCTATCAGGTAACGATCACCCTCAGTATGTTCTATCAGCAACAAACTCCGCTCTTAGTTCGTTAGTAACTAATGTTGAAGGTTCTACTGTATCTCTTTCTGCTTACATAGCAGCAAACGAAGCAGCATGGTTAGCAGATGCTGATGTAAGTACACTGTCTGGTCTGGGGGATACCAATTTTGTAGATGTTGAAGACGGCCAGATTATAAAATACGACTCTGGTACGAGTGCTTGGCTTAACGACTATCTTGATTACTCAGTAGCAAAAGTATACAACAACTCAGCAGCCGCAATCAGTAAAGGCGCTGTTCTAACAATCACTGGTGCTCACAACCCAAATACCGCTTATGTTGATCTAGCAAGAGCAGATTCACAAAGCAGTATGCCTGCTATTGGTATTGCCAACGCTGATATTGCCATAGGTGCCGAAGGTCTTGCTATTACATTTGGTCGTGCTGCTGGTCTTAATACTTCTGGATTTACAGAAGGTGATAAGGTTTATGTTAGCCCAACTGTAAAGGGCGGTCTTACACAAACAAGACCAACAGCAGGAAACCATCTAGTACAGAATGTCGGTATCGTAATGAGAGCCGACGCTACCAATGGTGTAATTAAGGTCACTGGTATTGGTAGATCAAACGACATTCCTAACGCTGTCATAACAACTCTTTCTGGTGACGCCGATTACATTTACATTGATGATGGCGGCACATGGAAGAAGATTGCTCCATCTGATCTTGCTGTATCAGGTCTGACTGGTGCTCAGGGCGCACAAGGTGCTCAAGGATACCAAGGTACTCAGGGCTTTGACGGACCTCAAGGGGCACAAGGTTATCAGGGCACTCAAGGGTTCGATGGTCCTCAAGGTGCCCAGGGCTATCAAGGTACTCAAGGTTTTGTAGGTCCTCAGGGCGCTTCAGGAACTCAAGGTGATACAGGACCTCAAGGAGCCCAGGGTTATCAAGGTACTCAGGGCTTTGACGGACCTCAAGGGGCACAAGGTTATCAGGGCACTCAGGGCTTCGACGGTCCTCAAGGTGCTCAGGGTTATCAAGGCACTCAAGGTTTCAATGGTCCACAAGGAGCACAAGGATACCAGGGCACGCAAGGTTTTGATGGCCCACAAGGTGCTTCTGGAACTCAAGGTGATACAGGACCACAAGGAGCACAGGGATATCAAGGTACGCAAGGGTTTAATGGACCTCAGGGTGCTCAGGGTTATCAGGGCACACAAGGTTTTAACGGTCCTCAAGGAGCACAGGGATATCAGGGTACGCAAGGGTTTAATGGACCTCAGGGCGCTCAAGGTTATCAAGGTACTCAGGGCTTTGACGGTCCTCAAGGTGCCTCTGGAACTCAAGGTGATGTAGGTCCACAAGGTGCTCAAGGTTATCAAGGAACTCAGGGCTTCAATGGACCTCAAGGTGCTCAAGGTTATCAAGGAACTCAGGGCTTCAATGGTCCACAGGGAGAAGCAGGTCCTCAAGGTCGAGAAGGACCTCAAGGCGCTCAAGGCGCTCAAGGTTATCAAGGTACTCAAGGTTTCGATGGTCCACAGGGAGAGCAAGGTCCTCAGGGAGAGCAAGGTCCTCAAGGAGAACAAGGTCCCCAAGGTGAAACAGGAAAACAAGGTGCTCAGGGTCTTCAGGGACCACAAGGAGCACAGGGATATCAGGGCACGCAAGGATTTAATGGCCCTCAAGGTGCTCAAGGATATCAGGGCACTCAGGGCTTTGACGGTCCTCAAGGTGCTCAAGGTTATCAAGGTACTCAGGGGTTTGATGGTCCACAAGGTGCTTCAGGAACTCAAGGTGATACAGGACCTCAGGGTGCCCAAGGATATCAAGGAACTCAGGGCTTCAATGGACCTCAAGGTGCTCAAGGATATCAAGGTACTCAGGGCTTCAATGGACCCCAAGGTGCGTCTGGAACTCAAGGTGATGTAGGTCCACAAGGCGCTCAAGGATACCAAGGAACTCAGGGTTTTAATGGCCCTCAGGGTGAACAAGGCCCACAAGGTGAACAAGGACCACAAGGCGCTCAAGGATATCAAGGAACTCAGGGTTTTAATGGCCCTCAAGGCGAACAAGGACCACAAGGTGAAGTAGGTCCTCAAGGAGCCCAGGGTTATCAAGGCACTCAGGGTTTCAATGGTCCTCAAGGAGCCCAGGGTTATCAAGGCACTCAAGGTTTCGATGGACCTCAAGGTGAACAAGGACCTCAAGGCGAGACAGGACCTCAGGGTGCTCAGGGATATCAAGGCACTCAGGGCTTTGTAGGTCCTCAAGGAGAACAAGGTCCACAGGGTGAAACTGGGCCACAAGGTGCTCAAGGATATCAAGGTACACAAGGGTTCGACGGTCCTCAAGGGGATCAAGGTCCCCAAGGCGAAACTGGTCCTCAAGGAGCACAAGGATATCAAGGCACTCAAGGTTTTGATGGTCCACAGGGAGCCCAGGGTTATCAGGGCACTCAAGGTTTTGATGGTCCACAGGGAGAAGCAGGTCCTCAAGGTCGAGAAGGACCTCAAGGAGCCCAGGGTTATCAAGGTACTCAAGGTTTCGATGGTCCACAGGGAGAACAAGGTCCTCAAGGCGAAATTGGACCACAAGGTGCTCAGGGTTTCCAGGGCACACAAGGGTTCGATGGTCCTCAAGGTGAACAAGGTCCCCAAGGCGAAACTGGTCCCCAAGGTGCTCAGGGATATCAAGGTACACAAGGGTTTGATGGCCCACAAGGAGAACAAGGTCCACAAGGTGAGCAAGGTCCTCAAGGTGCTCAAGGGTATCAGGGCACTCAAGGTTTTGATGGTCCTCAGGGTGCTCAAGGATATCAAGGTACACAAGGGTTTGATGGTCCTCAAGGGGAGCAGGGTCCACAAGGTGAGCAAGGTCCTCAGGGCGCTCAGGGATATCAGGGCACTCAAGGTTTTGATGGTCCTCAGGGTCTACAAGGACCTCAAGGTGATGTAGGTCCTCAAGGAGCCCAGGGTTATCAAGGAACTCAGGGCTTTGACGGTCCTCAAGGTGAACAAGGTCCACAAGGTGAAACAGGTCCTCAAGGTGCTCAAGGATATCAAGGAACTCAGGGCTTTAATGGACCTCAAGGTGCTCAGGGTTATCAGGGCACTCAAGGATTCGATGGACCTCAAGGTGAACAAGGACCACAGGGAGATACGGGTCCTCAAGGTGCTCAAGGATATCAAGGAACTCAGGGCTTTGATGGCCCTCAGGGTGAACAAGGTCCACAAGGAGAGATAGGACCACAAGGAGCACAAGGTTATCAAGGAACTCAAGGTTTTGACGGCCCTCAAGGCGAACAAGGACCTCAGGGGGAGACGGGTCCTCAAGGTGCTCAGGGTTATCAGGGCACTCAGGGTTTTGTAGGTCCTCAGGGAGAACAAGGCCCACAAGGTGAAGTTGGACCTCAGGGGGCGCAAGGTTATCAAGGAACTCAGGGATTCGTGGGTCCTCAAGGAGCCCAGGGCTATCAAGGTACTCAAGGGTTCGATGGTCCTCAAGGCGAACAAGGTCCACAAGGAGAAACTGGTCCACAAGGTGCTCAAGGATATCAAGGTACACAAGGATTTGATGGCCCACAAGGTGAGCAAGGACCTCAAGGTGAACAAGGACCACAAGGCGCTCAAGGTTATCAAGGTACTCAAGGTTTTGATGGGCCACAGGGTGAACAGGGACCACAAGGTGAACAAGGACCTCAAGGAGCCCAAGGATACCAGGGTACACAAGGTTTTGTAGGTCCTCAAGGTGCTCAAGGGTATCAGGGAACTCAAGGTTTTGATGGTCCTCAAGGAGAGCAAGGTCCCCAAGGTGAAACGGGTCCTCAGGGTGCTCAGGGTTATCAAGGCACCCAAGGTTTTGATGGTCCTCAAGGTCTACAAGGACCTCAGGGAGAGACAGGTCCTCAGGGTGCTCAAGGATACCAAGGCACCCAAGGATTCGATGGTCCTCAGGGTGAACAAGGTCCTCAGGGCGAGACAGGTCCTCAAGGAGCCCAGGGTTATCAAGGTACTCAGGGCTTTGTAGGTCCACAAGGTGCTCAGGGTTATCAGGGAACCCAAGGTTTTGATGGCCCTCAAGGCGAACAAGGACCTCAGGGTGAAACTGGTCCACAGGGTGCTCAGGGTTATCAGGGCACTCAAGGTTTTGATGGTCCTCAGGGCGAACAGGGTCCACAGGGAGAAATTGGACCCCAAGGTGCCCAGGGTTATCAAGGCACTCAAGGTTTTGATGGTCCACAGGGAGAGCAAGGTCCTCAGGGCGAGACAGGTCCTCAAGGAGCCCAGGGCTATCAAGGAACTCAAGGTTTTGATGGCCCACAAGGAGAACAAGGTCCCCAAGGAGAACAGGGTCCACAAGGAGCCCAAGGTTATCAAGGTACTCAGGGCTTTGTAGGCCCACAAGGTGCTCAAGGATATCAAGGCACTCAAGGATTTGACGGTCCTCAAGGAGAACAAGGCCCACAAGGTGAAACAGGACCTCAAGGCGCTCAAGGTTATCAAGGCACGCAAGGTTTCCAAGGCCAACAAGGAGAACAGGGTCCTCAGGGTGAAACTGGGCCTCAAGGTGCTCAAGGATATCAAGGCACGCAGGGGTTTGTAGGTCCTCAAGGGGATCAAGGTCCACAGGGTGCTCAGGGATATCAAGGTACTCAAGGTTTCGATGGTCCTCAGGGTGAACAAGGCCCTCAGGGAGAGCAAGGTCCTCAAGGTGCTCAAGGATATCAAGGAACTCAGGGCTTCAATGGTCCACAGGGAGAAGCAGGCCCTCAAGGTCGAGAAGGACCGCAAGGAGCTCAAGGTTATCAAGGAACCCAAGGTTTTGTAGGTCCTCAGGGAGAGCAAGGTCCTCAAGGAGAACAAGGTCCTCAAGGTGAAACAGGAAAACAAGGTGCTCAGGGTCTTCAGGGACCACAAGGGGCACAGGGGTATCAAGGTACACAAGGATTCCAGGGTCAACAAGGCGAACAAGGACCCCAAGGAGAGACGGGTCCACAAGGCGCTCAAGGTTATCAAGGAACGCAAGGTTTCCAAGGACAGCAAGGAGAACAAGGTCCTCAGGGAGAAATTGGACCACAAGGTGCTCAGGGCTATCAAGGAACTCAAGGTTTCCAAGGTCCTCAAGGCGAACAAGGTCCTCAAGGTGAACAAGGACCCCAAGGTCTACAAGGTCAACAGGGGGAAACTGGTCCTCAAGGTGAAGTTGGTCCACAGGGTGCCCAAGGTTATCAGGGCACGCAAGGTTTTGTAGGTCCTCAAGGTGAACAAGGTCCACAGGGCGAGACAGGACCACAGGGTGCTCAAGGGTATCAAGGTACTCAAGGTTTCCAAGGTCCTCAGGGCGAACAAGGTCCCCAAGGAGAAACAGGCCCACAAGGTGCTCAGGGTTATCAAGGTACTCAGGGTTTTGTAGGACCTCAAGGTGAACAAGGTCCTCAAGGAGAGACAGGTCCACAAGGTGCTCAAGGATACCAAGGTACTCAGGGTTTTGTAGGCCCTCAAGGTGCTCAGGGATATCAAGGAACCCAAGGTTTCCAGGGACAACAAGGTGAACAAGGTCCACAGGGCGAGACAGGACCACAGGGCGCTCAAGGTTATCAAGGTACTCAAGGTTTTGTAGGACCACAAGGCGAACAAGGTCCTCAGGGCGAACAAGGTCCTCAAGGTGCTCAAGGATACCAAGGTACGCAAGGTTTCCAGGGCCAGCAAGGTTTCCAGGGTCAACAAGGTGAACAAGGTCCTCAAGGGGCACAAGGTTATCAAGGAACTCAAGGTTTTGTAGGCCCACAAGGTCTTCAAGGTCCTCAAGGTGAGCAGGGTCCTCAAGGAGCCCAGGGTTATCAAGGAACCCAAGGTTTTGTAGGGCCACAAGGTGCCCAGGGCTATCAGGGAACACAAGGATTCCAGGGTCAGCAAGGTGAACAAGGTCCTCAGGGCGAGACAGGACCACAGGGTGCTCAAGGTTATCAAGGTACACAAGGGTTTACTGGTCCCCAGGGAGAACAAGGTCCACAAGGTGAAACGGGTCCTCAAGGAGCCCAGGGTTATCAAGGAACCCAAGGATTCCAGGGGCAGCAAGGTTTCCAAGGTCCTCAAGGTGCCCAAGGTTATCAGGGTACACAAGGTTTCCAAGGTCCTCAAGGTGAGACGGGTCCTCAAGGGCTATTTGGGGGAAGTGATCACGGCTCTCTAGTTGGTTTAGGAGATAATGATCACCCACAATATGTCCTTTCGGCAACAAACCTTGCTCTAAGTTCTCAAGTAGATTCTAATACTTCTGCCATAGAAAATGCTCTAGATCTTAGTGACATTACAACTTACATAGAGCATGGAGATCTTAACGGTCTAGGTGACAACGATCACCCCCAGTATTTATTATCTGCTAACCACTTCGTTTCTGGATCTCTTGATGTGACCGTTGGAACTTTATCTGATCAAGATATTCTAATCTATTACACTTCTAGTGGTAAATTTGAGAATGTCCCAATAGGTTCAGGTCCTCAAGGTGCTACAGGACCTCAGGGCGATACAGGTCCTCAAGGTGCTCAAGGTGCTCAGGGCTATCAGGGTACGCAAGGTTTTGTAGGTCCTCAAGGTCTACAAGGACAACAAGGTGAACAAGGCCCACAAGGTGCTCAGGGCTATCAGGGTACGCAAGGTTTTGTAGGTCCACAGGGTCTTCAAGGTCCTCAAGGTGAGCAGGGACCACAAGGAGCCCAGGGTTATCAAGGTACACAAGGTTTTGTAGGTCCTCAAGGTCTTACTGGACCGACTGGTCCTCAAGGTCTACAAGGGCAACAAGGTTTCCAAGGTCCTCAAGGTGAAACAGGCCCTCAAGGTGCTCAGGGTTATCAAGGTACACAAGGGTTTACTGGTCCCCAGGGAGAACAAGGTCCACAAGGAGAAACAGGCCCTCAAGGTGCTCAAGGATATCAAGGAACCCAAGGTTTTGTCGGTCCTCAGGGCGAGATAGGACCACAGGGTGCCCAAGGTTATCAAGGTACACAAGGATTTACTGGTCCTCAAGGAGAACAAGGTCCTCAGGGTGAACAAGGTCCCCAAGGTGCTCAAGGTTATCAAGGAACCCAAGGGTTCCAAGGTCAACAGGGATTCCAGGGTCAGCAAGGATTTCAAGGTCAACAAGGTGAGCAAGGTCCACAAGGTGAGCAAGGTCCTCAGGGTGAACAGGGTCCTCAGGGTGAACAGGGTCCACAAGGCGCTCAAGGTTATCAAGGAACTCAAGGTTTTGTAGGTCCCCAAGGTCTTCAAGGTCCTCAAGGTGAACAAGGCCCTCAAGGAGCCCAGGGTTATCAAGGAACCCAAGGATTCCAGGGACAACAAGGTTTCCAAGGAACTCAAGGTTTCCAGGGACAACAAGGAGAGCAAGGTCCTCAAGGGGATCAAGGTCCTCAGGGAGAAACTGGTCCTCAGGGTGCCCAGGGCTATCAAGGTACTCAGGGCTTTGTAGGTCCTCAAGGTCTTCAAGGTCCTCAGGGTGAAACAGGACCACAAGGTGCTCAAGGTTATCAAGGTACACAAGGTTTTGTAGGACCTCAGGGTCTTCAAGGACAGCAGGGAGAGACAGGTCCACAAGGTGCTCAGGGCTACCAAGGAACTCAAGGATTTACAGGTCCTCAAGGATTATTTGGAGGAAGTGACCACGGCTCTCTGGTTGGACTTGGAGACAATGATCACCCACAGTATGTTCTTTCAGCAACAAACCTTGCTCTAAGTTCTCAAGTTGATTCTAACACTTCTGCCATAGATTCTGCTCTTGATTTAAGTGATGTATCTATTGAGTTCGACTCTTTAGTATCTAGCATACATCACGGCAGCATTTCTGGATTAGATGACAACGATCACCCCCAGTATTTATTATCTGCTAACCATTTTGTTTCTGGATCTCTTGATGTAACTATAACGGGTTCACTTTCAGACGAGGATATCCTAATTTACTACGCTTCTAGTGGTAAATTCGAGAATGTTCCTATTGGTTCGGGTCCTCAAGGTGCTACAGGGCCACAGGGAGAAACAGGTCCACAAGGCGCTCAGGGCTATCAAGGAACTCAAGGTTTTGTGGGTCCTCAAGGTCTTACTGGTCCAACAGGTCCTCAAGGTTTAACAGGTCCACAAGGTTTACAGGGAACTCAAGGATTCCAAGGTCAGCAAGGCGAGCAAGGTCCTCAAGGAAACACAGGCCCACAAGGTGCTCAGGGTTATCAAGGAACTCAAGGTTTTGTAGGTCCACAAGGTTTAACTGGTCCCACTGGTCCTCAGGGTTTACAAGGTACTCAAGGATTCCAAGGACAACAAGGAGAGCAGGGACCTCAAGGCGTCACTGGCCCAACTGGTCCTCAAGGAAACACTGGTCCTCAAGGTTTACAAGGAACTCAAGGTTTCCAAGGACAACAGGGAGAAACGGGGCCACAAGGTGTAACTGGTCCTACTGGTCCACAAGGAAACACTGGACCTCAAGGTCTACAAGGTACACAAGGTTTCCAAGGTCAGCAAGGAGAGCAAGGACCACAGGGCGAGACAGGTCCTCAAGGTGCTCAAGGATATCAGGGAACTCAAGGTTTTGTGGGTCCTCAGGGTCTTACTGGTCCTACAGGTCCACAAGGTCTTACTGGTCCTACTGGTCCACAAGGTAATACTGGACCTCAAGGTCTACAGGGTACACAAGGTTTCCAGGGCCAACAAGGTTTCCAAGGCACTCAAGGTTTAACTGGTCCTACTGGCCCTCAGGGAAACACTGGTCCACAAGGTCTACAAGGCACACAGGGTTTCCAAGGTACTCAGGGTCTTACTGGTCCTCAAGGCGTTACTGGTCCTACTGGACCTCAGGGAAACACTGGTCCACAAGGTCTACAGGGAACCCAAGGATTCCAAGGTCAACAAGGAGAGACGGGTCCTCAAGGACTAACAGGTCCCACAGGTCCTCAAGGACTAACAGGTCCTACAGGTCCACAGGGTCTAACTGGTCCAACTGGTCCTCAAGGATTACAGGGGACTCAGGGTTTCCAGGGACAACAAGGAGAAACGGGTCCTCAGGGTGTCACTGGCCCTACAGGTCCACAAGGTAATACTGGACCTCAAGGTCTACAGGGTACTCAAGGATTCCAAGGTCAGCAGGGAGAAACAGGACCACAAGGTCTAACTGGGCCTACTGGTTCACAGGGTCTAACTGGCCCCACTGGTCCTCAAGGAAATACTGGTCCACAAGGTCTACAAGGCACACAAGGTTTCCAAGGTACTCAGGGTCTTACTGGTCCTACTGGACCTCAAGGAAATACTGGTCCACAAGGTCTTCAAGGTACACAAGGTTTCCAAGGTCAACAGGGATTCCAGGGTAATCAAGGAGAAGTTGGACCACAAGGTGCTACAGGTAATCAAGGAGAAGTTGGTCCTACTGGTGCTCAAGGACTAACAGGTCCTACAGGTCCACAGGGTCTAACTGGTCCAACTGGTCCTCAAGGCGTTACTGGTCCAACTGGTCCTCAAGGCGTTACTGGTCCAACTGGTCCTCAAGGCGTTACTGGTCCTACTGGCCCTCAAGGTGTTACTGGACCCACTGGCCCTCAAGGTGTTACTGGACCCACTGGCCCTCAAGGTGTAACTGGTCCAACTGGTCCTCAAGGCGTTACTGGTCCAACTGGTCCTCAAGGCGTTACTGGTCCTCAAGGTGTAACTGGTCCTCAAGGTGTAACTGGTCCTACTGGCCCTCAAGGTAACACAGGTCCTCAAGGTCTACAGGGTCAAACAGGCCCTCAAGGTAATACAGGTCCACAAGGTGTGACTGGTCCTACTGGTCCTCAAGGTAACACAGGCCCCCAAGGTTTACAAGGTCAAACAGGTCCACAAGGTAACACAGGCCCTCAAGGTGTAACTGGACCCACAGGCCCTCAAGGTAATACAGGTCCACAAGGTGTCACTGGTCCTACGGGTCCACAAGGAAACACTGGTCCTCAAGGGGATACTGGTCCTCAGGGATTATTTGGCGGTAGTGATCACGGTTCACTTGTTGGTCTTGGAGATAATGATCACCCACAGTATGTCCTATCCTCTACAAACCTTGCTCTAAGCACTCTGGTTCAAGATACTGCTGATGTAAGCAGCATATTCAGTGGTAACATTACGGTAACTGGGACTACCGCAACACATATCGGGACAATAGGAACTGTTGACACTGCTACCTTTGGTATGCAGAGTGATGGAAACACTGCTATAATTGCACCATCTCTAATATTGAGTGCGACTAATGCCTACCAGTTCAGACAAAATGGGTACACAACTTACACTGATACAGCATTCCCAGACACGCTAAGAAATATCCCAGATTTCCCAGATTCAGGTATTCTTGTTACAAACACTGGAACAGATAACATTGATGGTACTGGTGCTGTTGTGCCAATGGATGCCGAAGAACTTAGTTACGGAGCAGCAGCAACAGATTACAGTTACACAGCAGGTAACGCATATGTAACAATCAACACAGCAGGAACTTATGAGGTCACTGTAAATGTTGCTTATACCTCAACTGTTCAAAGATGGAACGGAATCTTGAAGATCTACCAGAACACTGGTGGTGGAACTCCTAACACTTGGATTGGGTATGGAGCATCTAAGATGGGTTATCTAAGAGCGCAATCTGGTCACAACGAAGCATCACTTATCATTACACTGCCCGTGACTGTAACAGCAGGAACTACCATCGCTGGTTGGGTTGAGCGTGAAGCAGCCACAGGAACTACTACACTGGTTGCTAATGAAAGTTACATAAGCATTAAGAGATTGGCCTGATGGTATACCTAACATTCAACGGAAAGTTTATATCTTATCAGGGTGGTCTGATGACTAGTAGTGTGAATAGTTTTCCAAGTGAACCAGAAGCTCCTCCCACACCTCCTCCTACTGGTCCAGAATGGTCTGGAATTACTGTAACTAACGGTCTAGAAATATATCTAGACGCAGGTGCTTCTGCTTCCTATGGTGGAACAGGAACAACATGGTCCGATCTAACCGCCAACAGTAACGACTTCACAGCAACCAATGGTCCTGTAATCGCTGCTGATCCCTCATCCACAGTATTCTCCTCGTTCGATTTTGATGGGGTGAATGATTTCTTCAACGCTGGTGATGTGGGGGATATCGGAACAACAGATGTTACGGTTGCGTTCTGGATCAAGGCAGATACGGTAAGCCCAACCTACCAGTATGTTCAATCTAAATCCGCTACTGGAAACACCGCCAGCCGATTCGGTTGTGGTCTAAACCAAGCAGCACCGTTCTGGTTCATCATGACAAACGACCCTTCTGATGGAACTATGATCTGGACTAGCAACACGAATATCAGTGTTAATACATGGGTATATCTGGCCTTCGCAACTGATAGAG
>Ga0208428_1000843_pt1 | contig 13440 bp, 20 predicted proteins | sample DEB08_DNA_11_FD_184535 | JGI IMG/M metagenome (GOLD analysis project Ga0208428, IMG submission 184535) | Aqueous microbial communities from the Delaware River and Bay under freshwater to marine salinity gradient to study organic matter... | ecosystem: Environmental > Aquatic > Marine > Coastal ... | reverse complement strand
TACCTTGATCTACATTGAAATCAAAGAAGTTACTTACTTGAGAACCCCATAATGTTTGTGGTCTTTCACCGGAATTTGCCACCCATAATCTATTTTGGTGGAAAGTTCCGCATGACGGCCAACCTTTTGAACCAGACCAAACAGCCTCGTAGCCAGTTTCGTATTCCCATTGACCAGCCGCAATCGGCCCAACAGATGGGAAGTCAACCTCAATTTGTCCGGTAACAACAGTAGCACTGGTATACCCAGTAATTCTAAGAATACCGCCAGCTTTACCATAAATATATTGACCGACACTACCAGATGAAAACACACTACCACCACCTGCGGTTGCTGTTACGTCTCTACCAGTTGTATTGCTAAGAGTTAATGTCTGTGCTGGCTCACTAACACTTACACCAGAAAAAGCAAACCACGGTATATTATCATAAGTTACAGATGCAGCAGTCCACGAAGTGTGGCTCGTTCTTGTAATCTTAATGGTTTGAACATCTTTGTGGAAAAGTAATAAGGTATCCGCTGATTGTACAAATTTCATTTCTTGTACTTGATCGGCAGTTAAAGAACTAATTGGTGATGAAGTTACAGTAGCCTGTAAAACATCATCTTTATAGACTTTGAACTCACCAGCGGTGAATACGATTAAATATTTTTGGATGTTATTAAACTCAAACTCTATAGATTGTGAAGCGGCATTACCAGTAGTGCTGTCTATATATTCTAATCCGGGTCTACGTGTAACATGTCCTTGAGGATTAACTACAACATTACGTAGCCTAGCAGCACCTTTATAATAAAGTTCTTTATCAATACGCCCCAATAAAACAGGGTCAAGCTCGCCTGCTGTGAAACCTACCTGTACTGTTTTTATGCGAGCCTTTTGTGCCATTAGTATCTAACATTAGTTAAGTTAAACGCTCCTGCCGGTATAGTGCTAGAAGTATTATTTTGTGAGTCTATATTTCTTGCTTTAATCATTTGTGTTTTAGCGAAAGCCCCAAATTTATCTGCTTTGTTTTCATCTTCTAATAACGCAGCCGCAAGCATTGCAGCCATTTCTAATTGCATCAAACGAGTAAAATACGCAGGGAAATATTGCTCATCCACGTCATATTGTAAGCTCGCATAGACTGGCGTTAAGTCAGTATATAATTTATTTTCGTAGATTTGGTGCTTAGATGTAGGATTCTGTTTACCTACTAAGCGTAAGAAATCTGATGGTAAGGAATAAGCATAACTGAAATCAAATAGAGGTACTGTAGTTAATCTATTTAATTCTTCTTGCCTAATAGAAAATCGCCATGCGCTTGATTGCAACATGTCCTTTTTGACTGTTGGATATATAGAAGCACAAATCCTCGCTTCTCTTGTTTCATCTAAGAAAGATTCAATTTCTTCTGCGCCTATAAGCTGTAAAGCGGCTGCGCAGATACTAATATCCGTAGTAGTAACAGCCATAATTTTCTATTCAATTAAAGCATGCCCCCGGCATTTATGCCGGAGACACACAGTTTCTAAATTAGTCAGTGTCAGTAGCAGTAATAACTAAGCCATCTGATACGTCAACAGTTGTACTAGATGACGCATTGACAATATTAATGGTATGTACCGGAGTACCACCAGTTGAACTAACTACGAAGATAATATCGTTAGTAGTTAGAATGTCGTTAGCAGTCAAAAAGTAGTCCGCTGTGTTAACAGTAGCTACAGTATCCGCTGTGTGGTACATCCAAATTTTTGGAGAACCGGGTACACCACTTTGGTTTAATAGAACCAAATTTTTCTTTGAAAAAGCCATAATAAAATCTAATTAAAGGTTAATAAAACTAAGCTTCGTAAGTATCTACGAAAGAAATACCTAACTCGTCGATTACTTTAGAACCGGCAGAGAAGAAAGCAGTTACTAAGTGCGCACCATAATCTTGGTGGTACTCAATTTCTACTTTGATTTCCATACCCATTACAAGACCGATTGCAGACTTATGGAAGAAGAAGTTGTTACGAACATTAGAAGCTAATGCCAAACCATTTTCGTCAGCTAAGTTACCAATTTGCTTGAATTTGAAACCGTAGTAATCGTTGATCTTACCATTAGCAAGAACTCTATTGCTGTTGTAATCAGATGATGCAACAGTAGTTTCTTGAGTTAATGAATGGTGAGAATTGGTATGAATGACACCAAAACGATCAGCGGAAGGTACACCATTAATATCAAGTTGCTTTGCAGCTTCGGCTAATTTTGCAACGTTTAAGTTGGTATTAGCACCACCGATAGCAACGCCAACAGTGTTAGTGTATGAACCGTCTAATAGTTCTAAAGCGTCAATAACCACTTGGTCAACTTTACGGCCAGCAGCCATAGCAACAGCTTTAGCACTTTCTTGTTTAGCGTCAAAGTTAACTTCGCCTTGTAAGAAAATGTCAGTCCATTGAGCTACAGAGTATTTAGTAGTTTGAACTTCTACAGCAGATGCACTTTGGTTAGTAGCAACTACAGGAGTTCCAATTACTCTTTCAGCCGCAGCTAAAGTTCCTAAGATTGGGAATTGAGTTTTGTTACCGTTGATACGTCTGTATCTGGTACATTCAGCAAGAGTGTTACCTTCTTCCTGATAAGATTGATGCACTTCTGCCTCAAACTGTTTTACCTCTAAGGTATCTAAAATATTATTAGTCATAGTAATATATAATATGTTGTTAAAAAATTATTAAGTTTCCTAACGATAAGGGTTGTCCTTTTGGGGCCTTGATCTTGCGTACTTTTAGTTTTTACGCCAAAAACCGCTTCATCAGAGGCCAACATATTACTATGTCGGGTTAGTCAGATTCCGCTTTATATTTCAATAATAGTTCTTGAAATATAAAGAGTCAATTACTTTTTAGCTTTAGCCTCGTTCTCTTCGGCAACTAGAGCAGCACGCATCATTTTTTGATACTGTTCTTGCTGTGTTCTGTCAAAACCGATAGACTTTGCATTGTCATCTTTAAATTTAAATGCGTCAGCTTTCAACTCGGCAGCACTCTTTTGAGGTGTACCATTATTGTTTTGTAATCCTGGTGTTGATAACTCCCCACCAACTAAATGACGGTATAAGAAATCAATACCAGCCGAAGTATCAGCTAATGATTGTAGGATTTGTTGATCTTCCGGCGGTAATTTGTCAGTAAATTCCTGCAACTTACCAATAATAGTATCTGCTTGCGGCCCTAATTTTTCTTTAATCTGATCGTTTGATTCTGCTAAAGAAGCCATGTTTTTTAAATGAGCTTCTACTAGTCTTGACGCTTGGTCTTGACTTAGGTTCAACTCTTTAAATACTGGAATCATAGCTTTCATATCTGGGTCGTCCATAGATATTTCTGTTCCCTCCAAGCCTTCAACATTATTAAAATTAAACTCATATTTTTCTGGTGCTTTTGGTGCTGCACCTTCCATATCTTTGATTTTTGTACCTAACTCTCTAGCGTATTTGGTACTTTCACGATAACCTTTTTCTAGTTCTTCAACTGATTTATATTTTCCAGCTAATAAAGTTTGATTATTATTTAATTCCCCATCAGATGTATTGTCTGTTGGGGCAGTCGTTGTGTCATTAGACACATCGGCTGGTTGGCCTTCATTTAGATTTTCTGTTTCCATGGGAATCTACTTTTTTAATTATTAATAAAATTTTACGATAGAGGTTATTCTCCCCTTCACGCAATGCCATACCAATAGCAGTATTAACGCCATCGGTATACATTGATTGAAAGCTAGGCTTCTCTATTGTAATGCGGCGTAAAGCTTCAAGAGCCTTAGCACCTTTCTCGCCTTTGAAAGCTTGAGCAATCATAATTTCATCATCGCTCAAACCAAGAGATTCTATTTTTTGATTTTCAATATCCTCAAGACCTTTCCATCCGTCAGTCATATTATTTCTTTTTAGTTGATTTTTTGTAAATCCTTTTCTTTTTAGGGGCAGCCGGTTTTGGCTCTTCTATTTTTTCTTTATGATTGCACCAAATACACCATCTTGGTTTTGGTTGTGCTGATAAATAAATATGTCGGCCATTACGGCATCTTTCTTGAGTCATAGTTAAACCATTGGTTGTTCTGGCTGCGCACCTTGAGCAACACCAGCTTGTTGAGCTAATACTTGCTTGACAGCGTCCATTTGTTCTTGAGTTGGTAAAATATTTGACCTTACGCCAAGTAATCTTGAAAGCTCTGCACCAAATTCAATTGGGTTAGTCATCATCATTAACCCTTGTGGGCCAAAGAAGCCACTAACAATTTCAGCGTATCTTGTCATTGCTGTTAATTCTTCTTGGTCTTGAGCAACAGCTAATGGCGACACATGCTGAATACCAATATTATTACCATCAACAGTAAATCCACTAAGGTCAATCATACCTAATTCTTCTAGTATGTATAAACCTCTCATCATAATTTGTTCTGCGCCTTCACTTTGCATACGACCGAAAGGTGAACCCATACGTTTTGCCATTCTTTGCGCTCTATGTGCAATCTCGGTAGCTGTCTTAACCGGTGCGTCAATCTCGCCCATTGGTTCAGCCATCAAGATACCTTTAATAGATTTAATCAAATCTTGCATGATGATCTGGCTCACATTGAAATCAGCCCCACTACGAAGTGGTGCAATGCTCGGCCCATTTGGATTACCCGGATTAGCCATAACTGGTATCTTAGCACCCGGCTCCATAACAATATTCTCAAGATTGATAATACCATCATCAACCACAGTCCACATACCGGATATTGCTAAAGCAGCATTTTTAAGAACTAGCTCTTTAGTTTTATTTAAAGTTTTATTGTCAGCCAATGCTTTTAATACTGGGCCTCTTCCGTAAACTTCACCTGCTGATACTGCGTATCTTACATTAATCCACGGTTGGCTCTTATTCTCACGGTCAACAATTACTTCTTTTGTTTTTTCTTCCTGTACAATATAGCGGAAGCCATCAGTCATTTGTTCTTTACTGATAGACTTACCGCCCCTGTCTTGAGTAAGCACTCTACTTTTAACTTTATCTTGAATAGTGTACTCAATGATGCAGGTTTCTTCGTATGGATTAGTTTCTATTGCTGCTTGAAGCGTTTGAGATAACTTAGCATCTGGCCATGTTTCTTTAATAAGATGGTTTGGCAGTTTCCATTTACGGAACCTACCACCAACAGAACCAAACTTACCTCTTTCAAGATAAACTTGATCTAATGGTATAGCTTCAAAGATAAATGGTTTGTCTCTGGTACCTTTGTGCATAAGCATATTACCAGTACCAACCATCCAGTCCTCTAAGAACTCTGCTACTTGAATGTCAAAATTACTATTGTGAAGTGAAGTAAAAAATAAATCAGTAATATCTTCTAGTTTTTTATTAAGATCACCGGATTTGTCTTTAAGTAATGGGCCTAATTTAAGCTTACCCCAATTTTTCTGTGGTGGGAATATCTCGGCTTGTGCGTTAGATACTGCCTCGTCCAGTGCATCTTGACCGGTAGAGTCAAATATGCGATCAGTATTAGTACGCTTAGACCCTTCTTGTGGGTCATCAAACGTATCTCTTTGAGGCGAAAAATATTCAAGAGCCTCTTTATATGTATTGCGCCAATTTGTTTTACGGCTAACCGCATTTTGAAAACGCTTATAAAGAGTATCTTTTTTATCCATAAATTACGAAGTTAATTTGTTTGACTCTACAAAACCTTTTTCGGAAGTAGTAATAAGCGATGCTCTACCTCTTCCACGTCTACGGATACCTTTTAGTTCATCGGTATTCTTTTGAGCCAAAGCTTCTTTAGCCATTCTAGCCTCTTCTTGCTGGCGTTTTAATTCAGCCCTTTGTTCTTCGGCTGCTTTAACTTGTGCGCTATTGTCAGGCGCGCTCGGTCTACTTCCCATAATTAAAAATTAATTTTTAATTTTAACTTAATTGATCTCTTCATCAAAGTCAACCTGTATATTATATTCAATCAACTTTGTTTTCAAGCTCTCATATGTTTCAAATTCTTCTATGTTCTCTAAGTTAGTTGACATATGTTGGTTGGGTTCAATAATACCATATGCTGACGGGTGTTTATTACCTTCATCATCAAAATTATACGCTATAAAATATACTGTTTTTACAGGTTTAACTATCTTTAACATTAAGCTGGCCCTCCATCAATAATTGTCCATAAATATTCATTAACTAAATGTCTTCTAGCAGTTTCAGCAGCCAAAGAAAAAGTAGCGTTTCCTCCATTAAAAGTTACTCCTGTCTGGACATTTTGTGCGGCCCAACCAATTAAAAGTGCATCGTAATTAGCTGTACTAAGCGTTGTTCCTTGAAACATATTATATGCACTTGTTAAGTTAGAAACATTCCAAGAACCAAAATTAACATCTAAATTTGTACAAGCCTGAAATGTGCTGTTCATTAGATTAATAGTACTTGTATCAAGATAAGCTAAATCTGGTTCGTTCAGATTAGTCATACCGCGAAATGTGCGATTTAAACCGGTTAATCGTGATAAATCCCAATTTTTAATACCTGGTATTGATGTAACAGTACTACAACCTCTAAACCATTCAAATGGACCGGTCGCTCCACCAAAATCAAATTTATCTTTAGCAGTTATCTCCATGTTAATACACCCTTGAAAAACCGAAGTATTAGGTGATTTAAAACAACCCCAGTTCTCAACAGATCGAACTTTTTGACAATCGCCCCCATTAGCAAAACGAAAATTACTAAACAAACCTTTTATTGAAATTTGATAAGTTCCTGCTGCAGAATAAGTATGTGTCCATCTTGAATCCGAAAATGATGTTATATAGTCTGTAGACCCATCACCCCAATCTACTAAACACGCATAGGAGCCTATTTCATGTACAGGAACCTTGAATTGAGTACTTGATGAAACTCCAGGGAAATCGGTTTTAACTGTAAACACAAAAGGTGGATAGTCATCTTGAGAATATAAATAATCCATTATTATGCTATATCTTTATACACTACATGGAATGTTTTAGCAGTTTCTGTCGCATTAAACACAAAAGTAACATTCATTAATCCTGCTGAAATAGAAGGTCTAATAGGAATATATTTTGAAGCTGCTATTGCTGGTGAATAATCAGACACAGCACCATAAACACCATCACCATTATAAACAGTAACCCCTGCATCACCGGGAGATACTGCATTTTTTATAGTAAAAGCTGTAGATGCTATACCTGCTGGAATAAAAATACCAACTAAAGATTTATTAATTAAATTAATTTGTTCTGATTCAGTACCAGACGAAATAGTAAAAGATTTAACAAAACAATTAGCACTCATTTTTTATTTATATATTAATTTATTAATTTTGCCCCTCGCTTTAGTAAATGCCTATATAATTGATAAGGTGTTACAGCTTTATTAGTTATACCTAAAAACATTTTTACTGTACTTACACAAGTAGGGAGCATATTCCATATATTAAAATTTTTATTAGAAAAGTCAATTGGTATTTTAATTCTTAAAATTACTAAATTATCATTTTCATTTATTAATATGTGAGCTAGTTCATTAGCAGTAACATCTTGGTAAATAGCTGTATTTATATTAGCTTTGGTGTGATCGGCAAAATATACATAATCCCCTATTTGCCGAAAACAATAACAATGGTAAAAAGGATATTTTAAAAAAGTATGAATTTTAGTAGGTCTTACATTATGCGCAGAAAAAACTACGTACCACATTGTAAATTTTAAATCTTCCATATACTCCAATTACTTTTATTAATTATTGTTTTTAGCTGTGATTTCTGATTACCTCTTGTGATCGCACGATAAGAACCAGTTGATAAACACACATATTGGTTGGCATCGTGAACATGCGAGAATTGGTTTTTCTCTGGCTTATCTTCAAATTTACCGCCGCCGGAAACATTTAATTGTCGGTAACGATAACCACCATTGAAACCTCTTTTAAGCGTCGGGCATTTCTTACCATTGATAATATATGCTGGTTGACCATTAACCAATCTGTCAAGTTCATAACTAACACTTTCAATCCTCATCTTAATTTGGTTTGATGGCGCTGACGCTACAGTAATTCCTTGCGCTCTCATTAAATCCTTTGCTGATTTTTGCTGTTGATCTTTAAATTCCCCTGCTGGGTCACCATAGCATTTATACTGGTACCCTTTGTAATCTTTATTCAAAACCTGTATTAATATTTTGGCAAAATTTTGAATTGATGTATCAATAGTTACTATTTCCTCAAGCACTCTGCGTTGCCCCGTAGGTGATATTTGAGTAATTAAAGCTGCCGGTGTGTTACCATAGTCAATACCAATATGAAGTATTACGCCCGGTATTGGTTTTAAATCATTCACGCAGTGCAGTTCATCTCTGTAAGATTGGTTATATACTGGCTTACCATCTTGTATAGTACCGTATTTACCATGCACAAATACGTTTGTCCATTCTTTAGTTTTACCTGCAGCAATCCTTTGATAATAACCTCGTGGTAGATGCTTTATATTTTCCGCTTCTGGGCTCAAACCCGATGGTTGCCCCCAGAACTCCCACCCTTCTGGTGTCTCAACTTCTGCACCATTATACCACCAATGGTCATCATCTGGTGGGTTGGTATCCATAATAATACCATACCATGTTGGCCACTGATCGTCTGGTACTTCATCTGGTTTTTCCTTTCTTGCTGGGTACCTACCCACACGCCCTGTACCGGCATCTACGATGTCCTTATGAATAAACCTAGCCTCGTTAAAGAATATGCCAGTTACCTCTAAGGATAACAACTTCTTCACATCATCTGGTCGGTCTAACGCAAGAAATATTACCTCAAGCTCTATATCCTCAATAGCAACACGGTGTGTAATTGGTGGTTTTCTATTCATCTTACCAAACACCGCCTCTGGAAACCAATCTAACCATGTTTTAATAGTCGTTGTTTCCAGTTCTGGTCCTGTGTTTCTTACCACAGCCCACCTAGTACGGCGTTTACCATCAATAGAAGGGTGCTGTTGCTTGGCTCTAATGAATATCTCAAGACAACAACCCACTGATTTACCAGAACCTATCGGCCCTTTAACGCCTCTAACAAACGCATTTGATGCGTGAAAGTCAGCTAAAGTCGGACTAGCTTGGTAATTAAGCTTGAACGTTGGCGTTGCTGGTGCTTGCTCGTATGGATTATTTCTGTTCTTCGCCATCGCCTAAAAGATCGCTTGATGGTTGAGACTGCTTTTTGTTGGCGGTTGCTTCTCTACGCTTTGCGTTCTTTTGGTCTCTTGCGAGACTGTCCGGTGTCTTTAGTTGGGAATCGCTCTTTATGCCTTGCCAGAATTGTATGTGAGTACACGGTACTATTTCCTTACAACAACCGCAGACACCAAGAAACATTGGTGCGGTGTTACGTGGATTCTTCCATGTTGCGCCGTTATTCTCCGCACAAGATGGACATATTTGCAATACGCTGTTTGTCATTTTCTTTTGATTTAATGTTAATATTAATACTATGGTCGCTTTTGTTTGTTGATTCCTGTGGTGTTGCGTTGACCGCTTTCAGCGGCGTGTTTTGCGTGTCATTTGATTTAGCGGTAGCGTTGCCAGTATCAATTTGAATTAATACCTGTGGCGCTGTTTGCGTGGCGTCCTTGAAGTTACCACTGGCTCTAAGCATATTACCAGCCATAGCGGCTAGTGCGCTACCAGCCTTAGAATCGCCTTCTTTAAATCTGTTATGAATATCTCTAAGTATTTCAACACTCCAACCAGCTACGGTTTTAGCGTCCATTAATACTGCGTCCTCGTACGCTTGGTGTATCCTGTTAAGAACATCTGTAAATTTCGGCTGATCTAACCATTGTGTGTACACTTTCTTGGGAATGTTAAGTGTTTTGAGCGTACGGTCTACGTCTAAATCCTTTTTATATTCCTCAAAAAAGGCATACGCCTTAAGGTCATACGGCACCACATCGGTTGACCCGGGTTTATTAGGGTCATGTATTTCTTCTAATGGTGGCATTTGTTTAGTTGTTTTCTTTAACTTATCCATAAATGGGTCAAATCTTTTCTGTATCTGTTCGTCTTTAAAGAGATTTTTCATTTGTTTTACTAACAACTGAATATACTTGTAAACCATATTGTAAGAACTAATTATTGAATTGTCAAGCAAAAGACTAAATTAGCAGTTTTCCGTGTGTGGGCCTTAAAAAATATTTTAAGCCGGCCGTTATTCTGACGTATATAGCGTTCTGAACGCCGTTAATGTACATGGAATTATAGAGATGAAATAGGTGATGGCGGGGGTGGCAAACCGATTTTCGGGGTACCCCCTCACTACACTGATTACACTTTCAAAACTGCCACGATGAGAGCGAAAGGCACGCTTGAAATTTCAATAAACTTTCTTGAATTTAATCTTGAAAAATCAATAATATGTTTTAAGCTTAGTTAGCTTTTGTAAGTTTATATAAGTGTAATGGACTATGTTGTTTAGAGGAGATAGCTAATTACGCCAATGATTGATTATTAAGGCTTTATCAATTACACTAAATTACAATATCCCTACTGATGCAAACGAAATGATTACTTATTATGCACCTTAGCAAATACTTCATAAAATTCAAATACCTTGACCAAGAGCGAACGCAATACATTAAAGCACGCTCAAAGCAAGAAGCCTTCATTAAGCTACTAAAGGCTAACAATATCAATTCTATCTCTTCTATGACCATTGAAGGCGACCCATTACCCACACGCAAAGATGTAGCTAAAAAAATAGTACAAGAAAAAGAATCAACAAAAAGAAAAAAGAGACAAGGCGCAATAAAATACTACCAGTTGACTGGTAAGACAGTTTTTGACAAATAATCCACTATTGAAATTTAAAGAAGCTACCCATCACAAATATCACAATGTAATCCCTAATGTGTCTAGTCCGAAGCCAGTGTTTCTGGGCATGTAACTAGTTGTAACTAGTGTAACACCTTTTTTCTACTACTTAATAATTTTTTTACTCTACATATTACATATTATGTAATATATAAACTATATATGTAATATATAAATAAAAAATTTATAATCTATTATATGTAACTAGTTACACTAGTTACATGTAGTATTTATAAGGGTTAAAAGCGTAACACCTTTAGAAAATGTGATCTGTTACAATATTTAATTTTCAAGAAATAAATAAAATACTTGACAATTAATATAGTATGTGATAGCATTAATCTTATTACATAAATTAATCACTTATATATTACAAATAAGTAATTTATGTAATATGTATTTTTTATTAACTTTAAAACAAAAATAACTATGAAAGAATCTATATTTATAATTCCGACAACTTGGAACAGAGGCCGAAATAAATTAGCTGCTAAAACAATAGACCAACTAGATTTATATGCCGAAATAAAACCAAAAGGGCAAGAACAAGCTCAACAATTATGGGACTGGATAAAATCGAAAAAACCCCTATGGAAGGATTTAAACCTGCCTTTTAACGAAATTCATGATTTCAGTACGATGGTTGCGTTAAATACTAAGCAAATAGAGCTTTCTAGTTGCGAAGTGAAAAAGAAAGGCTGCTTTTTTAATATCACTTTTGTTTACATGCCTACTTTAACCAAGGGTAATATTATCAACGTTCAAAACAAAAATTAACATGGAAATAGACAACTTAATATTAAACAAAAAAGAATTTATTAAATACTACAATAAATTAACCCTGCGAGAGGTAGCCATTATTTTTGGCGTATCTCGTAGTAAAGTTTATATGTACGCAAAAATACTTGGTCTTTCTAAAAGAAAAGCGAAGCCTTCAATCAGTAGAAAAATATCAGATGAACAGTTTATTAAATATTATAATCAACTACCAACAAAAGACTTAGCTAAAATACTTGATGTAAGCCGTAGGGGCGTTTGGTTAAAAGCTAAGCAATTAGGCCTTTCAAAAAGAAAAACAAAACTTTCTTAGAATTTTTTTACCCTGTCAATTAGTATTTTCCTTGATATTTCAAGATAAACAACTAAAACTAGAAAAAACTATTGACCTTTTAGAATGCCCCATATAAGATAATATTATTATTAACATAAAAAAAAGAGTTTTAATATGGATAAAAACCAACCTAACAATGCAACTTCAGTAGTTTGTGAGAGCGAACTTGAACAAATTGAACAAAATGAACAAATTGAAATGATATTCAATGAAAGTCAATTTTGCCAGGAATTACTGGATACTTGGGGCGTAGATTTAAAAGATTTAAGATAGGAAAAGGACTCTAATTAATGATAGAGTCCTTTTATAAAAAAAAGAGAAACTTTATTTTAGCGTTTATTCTTTCAAAAATCAACACTTTTTCAACACTTTTTCAAAATTAGTACAAACTATTTAAACTTTTAATGCCATCAACCTTAGCAACAAAACGTCAGATTAGACAATGGCGATTTTAGCAAACTGTCAGATTAGACAATGGCGATTTTATCAAACAAAACGTCAGGTTAGACAATGGCAATTTTATCAAACAAAACGTCAGGTTAGACAATGGCAATTTTAGCAAACTGTCAGATTAGACAATGGCAATTTTAGCAAACTGTCAGATTAGACAATGGCAATTTTTAGCAAATAAAATTATTTTTAAAAAAGTTCTTGACATTTCAAGAAATTAATCTTATACTTAGATTATATCTTGAATTTTCAAGGTATATTTTAATTTATTAACTTTAAACAAAAACGATTATGACTAATACAATAAATATTAAAAAAGTAAAAGTTAGCAATATGACCTCTTCAAATGGTAATAAGATTGCTAATCAATTCATTATTGAAACCGAAAGCGGACTTTATTTTCAAAGTTACAATTCAATCATAGCTTATAAACCTTTTACACACGGTTTAAAAACTATCCTTGATAAGGACTACTGGGAATACAGCACAACAACTGGCAAGTACCGTAATTTATTCCTTAATGAAGATAGAAAGGAAACTGAACGCAAGATTAAAAGCGGTCAGTATGTTTTAGGAACTTTAAACTAAATAATATTAACTTTAAACAGAAACGAAAATGACTAATACAAAAACTAAAAAATCAGTAAAAGAGATAAGAGCCTTTTTAACTGAACTACAAGAAAGCAACAATCTTGATCTTAGGGACAACCTTCAAAACTGTTTCAGTGATGAAGAACTAGAAGAGCTAGACCAAGACAACCCGACAGATTGTTATCAAGCACTTTCAGAATTACTGGATGAAGGCGGTTATTTTGATATAGAAATAATTTACTATGCCAGAGCTATGGAATATTTAAGCGAGAATGACCCAAGCTTAAAAGATTCTTTAGAGATTGCCAGCGAGATGGGTTACACGCCAGACAATCTAAGTAGCGAGGTACTAGCCAGCTTATTAGCTAGCAGGCTAGAGCGTGATAGATTCTATGAGCT
>Ga0208428_1000840_pt1 | contig 13470 bp, 35 predicted proteins | sample DEB08_DNA_11_FD_184535 | JGI IMG/M metagenome (GOLD analysis project Ga0208428, IMG submission 184535) | Aqueous microbial communities from the Delaware River and Bay under freshwater to marine salinity gradient to study organic matter... | ecosystem: Environmental > Aquatic > Marine > Coastal ... | reverse complement strand
ATTACCGCACGACCTTTCATTTCTGTGGTGTGTGGTGTTGAAAATGTAATCGAATCACCTACTTGGATATCTTCGTAGTTCATTAGGCCGCCTTCCTTTCTTTCATCATTTCTAAATGACGCTTCAACATATCAATATGATCTTTGATTGCATCTTCTTCAAGTGGTTTGAACTGTGGATTTTCGTAGTGTGAATAGAACCAAGTCACCTGTTCATTACCTAAATAATCTTTTTGACCTGTGTTCTTTGCGAGATAAATGTATTCTTCACCACTGTTGAATCCTTCAGTCAAATACTCAAGTTCGTCAAAGTATGTAGTAGGACCTTGATCCTTTTCGCCTCTGTCTCTACCATAATAAACATTCTGAACGTCTTGCATTGGATTATTTCTGTCATCAAAGTCGATCTTTTCGCCGATGATAATGCCCCACTTGGAACTATTACCTAATTTAATAGCGTCAGTGATTTTGTCTGCTTTATACCAATTTTCGATTAGATTGTAGCCTAAGCCACCTGGGTATCCGTCCCAATGCTGATATGCACCGATGATACCGTTTTCTGTTTGGATTGCTATTCTTGCCCTTGTTGCCATGTTTTTGCCTCTCTCTGTTGCCTTATTGTTCTTACAGTATAAGGTCAGAGCAGGACAAAGTCAACCTCTTTTGAGCTTCTAAACTTCTTCAAATAGTTTGTTAAAAGGGTCTTCAGGAATATTATTCCAACTTTCGTGTTCGCGTGGAACAAAGAAACGATCCATTTTGCCTTTGACTGGCATATCTCTACCCTGTCTTTTTTGAACCCATTCCATAGGTAGAATTGATCCATCAGCCAGTGTCATAACATAATCGCGGCTTTCAAAATATTCTAAAATTTCGTGAACTGTATGACCAAATCTATGTGGTTGTCCATAAACCATTTCAACCTGAACAACAGGGCGACATCTATCTACAGTATCTTTTGAACCTAGCAATACATCATATTCAAAACCTTCTACATCAATTTTTATAATATCAACATCTTCAAATTTATATGAGTCTAAGGTTTCGATACGGATAGGAACTTGTTCATACTCAGCCTTCTTGTGTTTTTCTGTTCTTTCGATCCATGTTTTACCAGTCCAACGAAGACGATCATCATTAACGATATGGTTGTGTCCAGCATTGTCTGGTCGAATAACAATTTCTGTATCTTTGGCTTCAGGTCCTAGTCCGACATGATGTGTTTCAATATCACCAGAAACAACCATTGGAGCCCAACCGCTAGAAAGTTTATACCAACCCTTCATAAAGTTTTCTCTTGTTTGAGTTTTGGCATAATCGATATTTTTAATAGCCATATCGTAAGTCTGTGGTGTAGGTTCAAATCCTATCACCTTCTTTGCCCATGTGGCATATTCTATTGTGTTCATACCAATGTTCATACCAACATCGATTACAGTTCTTGCATTAGGACAAAGATCGCGAAGCCTTTTTAGATTAGCACCCTGATAAGGTCCAGCACCGGCAATTCTCTGTTGATAAAAACTGTCGTTCTTGTAAATCCAGAACTTTCTGCCGACGGTATTTTCTACCAGCTCTTCTTCATATTTGAAATAGTTCATAAGTTCTCCATCTTGGTATGTTTTCATTCACATATATTTATCAGCACCAACTGATGATATGAAAAAAACTGGCTCATTGAAAAGTAATCAAATAGCAAACTTCTTCCAAAGATGTCCCCAAACAGGATGTGGTTTGATAACTTGACTGATATGATCATTAAAGTCCCAATGACTTAGATCTACACTATCACCTCTCCAAGTTGTAATAGGACCTTCATATCCTGCCTGTAAATACCTGTTGAAAAAATGAGTAGGATCTTCATTTAGATATACAAATTTACCCTTCAGAAGTTCATCTAATTCCTTATGGACCCTAGTGATAGGCGAAAATAATAATTCATCAACTGTAATATCAGAATTGAAAAATTCATTTAATCTGCCAGTTGCTTCGCTTTTATCAGAGCCCAAAGGAGTTGTGTGTTCGAAACCTTTTTGGTCAGCAATACCTGTGCCATACATATAGGTTTGTTTAGAATCTGCAATTGAATCCTCTTGGATAAAATATTGACCAAATCTACGAATCTGTGTGCTCATGTTCCATTTTATCTCTTGGCGATAACTGTCACCAAAATAAGGATTATTATACAGAAGTTTATTCTGTTCTAACATCATACGAACCGCAATATATTTTTGTTCGTAATCTTCTATTGATCGTTTATATTGTATATCTTCATAAATGATTGTCATGTGCCATACCTTTCTTAGCCTTCATTGTCTTTACAGTATAAGGTCTTATGTGTTGATTGTCAATATGAAATTATAGTTATGAAAGCCAATTCCATATTCCTCTAAGGGCTAACATTAAATAAAAGAACTCCATAAGAGCTCGAGGTATATCCTTGTCTTTAATGCCCATCCAAACCCAAATTGAACAAGATACAGTTGCAATCGCCCACCCCACCCATTGTATTTCGGGATCGCCTCCACTGAGTGTAAAGGCACTCAACATAGCCAAAATAAACCCTGTCCATCTCCAGCCATCTATTTTGTTATAGTATCTTATTTTCATATATTAAATTTGAATAGGGTCTGCTCCAGAAACTAGATGCATTTTTTTGATAATAGCATTAACATCTTCTTCAGAGAGAAAACCTTTGATAGTATCACCTGCTTCTGTTATACCGGGCATTTCTGTCATGTCACCATTCTTGAAAACGCCAATTTCATATTTGCCCTGCTTGCCACCATATGAAAAGTCGCTTTGAACAATAGAGAGTTGATAGTTGTCTCCAAATTGTAGGATAGCCTGAACACCGTTAGGTATCTCTGTAGGCATCATTTCTAAATCTTTCAACTTCATTTTAGATCTTCCCCATTCCATAAAATTAACATTCCTACTGGAATAAAAAGTAAAAGTAGGCTTATTAGAATTCCACCTAGCATCCACTACCTCTGTTGGCAGGATCAAAGATATCCATTGTGCAATTGGTCACACTCTCAATGACGCCCGGTTTAGATAGGTTTTTAATAGCCTTAGCCGTATTGGCACCTCTTATAATGTCTTTGCCTACTGTGGCGCTACAGGCGTTTAATAGAAGCAATAAGGCACCAATTAGAACTATTCTCATTGATAAGTCCTATATTTTTTAATGTCCCATTTTTCTACCACAGCCTCGCCATAATCGTTTTCATCAACAACGATATAGGCTACAGTTTTCATCACACGAGCATATCGCCAACCACTGTCGTTAGCAATCTTACCTGATGCAACCCAAACTCTATGTGGCCATTCCGGAGCCTCGCCTTGCTCATCATTTATTGAAAATTCAAAGGTATTACCTACACTCTTTTCAACGAATGCTCCAATAGGTGATTCGGTATATGTCAAATAAGCCATATTAGGATCCTGTGTGTAATTCTAGTTCGCCGTTGGTATTCTTTTCAAAGCCTTCAATAAAGATATGATGCAAATCTCCTGACTGAACGATAGCCTTGTCTGCGGCTAACCAAACATCGCCCCATTTATTGCCTTTGACAGGAACTGTGACATCATAATTGTAAATATCACACTTGTGTCGAATCTTAACATTGTCACCAAATGGATGTTCATTGCCCATCTTAACACCTTCATCGTAGATTGACCAACGAGACTGAGCGCCAAAGGTCTTTCCGTAGGTATCAAAGTAATCCATTTCCTCAAAGAATGCTTTGTCTTCTGCGGAAATTGTTTCTAAAGTGTTTTGCATATTGCCCTCCTAATTGCCTTATTGTTTATACAGTATATGATCTATGATTATAAAAGTCAACCTGTTTTGGCTTCCTCTTTCTTTTTTCTACCTCGTTTTGGTTTCCAGGTATAGGATATCTCACCTTCTTCTGTTCTTGCCATAGGTTCGCAATAGGTTATCTTTCCTCCTCTAGCGAGAAACTCTTCAACGGTTTCTATTTGACCTTCTGGTGATGGTTGTGTTTTCTTTTTGGCCATTAACTGCCTCCAATCTGTTGTTGGGCTCTCCACATCAAAGTAGGATCACCTTTGGTTAATAACTTCAATAACTGTTTCTTTTCTTCTCTATAGACCTTGTAAAAGCTCGGATCGAATTCTGCAATTGAAGCCGTGTTGTGAATTAAATCTGCCAACTTAATGGTCTGCACCTCAGCACCCTGTTCTGCCGTGTGGGCTCTGTCCAAAGACTTTCTTGTGGCTCTATTGCCATCTTCAGGCTTGCTCACATCAGTCAAGCCATCCACATAGGTAGCCACCACAGGACCAAACTCTTGTTTGATCTCTGCCAACTCCACAGGAGTATCTTCTACCACATCGTGCAAGACAGCCGCGACCAACATCTCGGTGGTATGTGGAACCTCTTGAACGATTCTCATCACAGCCAATGGGTGAGTCACATAGGGTTCGTCGGTGTATTTTCTTTTCTGTTCACCGTGTGCCTCTACAGCAAATTGGATTGCCTTGGCTAACAAGTCTGCTTCATTCTGCTTCATAGGCTCGTCCTTTGTGTTTGACCTTGCGTTTGAATTTTGTTTTGTCTTCAACAGAACGCTGAACGAACGGACCTTGCGGATCTCTAACAGCTCTTGCTAATGCTGAACGGATTTTTGGTTTTTTGACTTTCATGTTTCTGCCCTCTATGTTATATATTTAATATAAAGCCAGAAAGATGTATTGTCAACCTAAAAAGGTGACCTTGGCGGCACTAATTGCTCTTACCTAGTAATCGGACCAAGGTCGGAGGGTCTACTTGTTATCAAGTGGGTCGACCCACTCTACTTCGTCGACATCCCAAATGTCAGAAAAGGGAACAACGAATTCTTTAGAACTTTTTTCGTCTTTGAGTTTGACCAATTCTTTTTCTAAATCTCTTTGAATGAGAACACCCAATCCTTCATAGAGACCTGTGCCTTTCAACGGCTGGTCTGAAAGATTAGGTGCCGGACGACCTAAGGCATCCAATAAAGTTTTGACCCTAAATTTACAGGCATAGGATTTGCCTACTGTAATTTCTTTTATATCCATTATCGAGTTGCCTCTTGAATAACAGTTGCACCTTTATTGATACCTTGTTTCAACATTTCTGTCGCACCATCAACATCACCTGGGTTCATATATAGGTAAGCACCTACAGCCCCTATCGCGATGAATAAAACAGCCTTAATCATATTTCGACTCCTCTCTAATTTTGTTTAGTATAGCCTCTGCATCCGGATAAGTCAACATATTTTGGACGGTTTTATCTGTGCGTTCGAGTGCGTCAATTTCTTCTTCAACCTTGCGTTCCTGAATTATGTCTTTCATTTCTTGTGTAAAGAAACAAGGATATGGTTGTATGAAACTGTAGGAAAATCCTTCAAATCGTTTGCTCATTGCATGGCCTCCTCGACCTTTTTCAAAACTGACTTAGAATGCTTACAATACCCATGGTATCCAAAGCCTGGACAATCACATTCAAATCCACGGTCATCCAATGTGACGGAATAGTCATTGCCTGTTGATCCTTTCACTGGCCAAGTCACTCCTGTCATCCAATGATCTTTAGGATCGAATAGACTTGGTTTCAAATATCGTTTAACAAACTTACGAGGCATAGAAAGCATTCCTAGTCATACCACTATAGATTGCCTTGACCTTTGCATTGTATTCTTCTTCTGACACCGCAAGGTCTTTGAGATGTTTTTGCCACATACAACGAGTTCTTTCGCTGAGATTAGGCGTAGTATCGAGCAACCTCTGTATAGAGGCTGCCCGTTCAATTTGTTTTTGTTCTGAATAAGGTCCCATGTTAGACTTCTTCGCCAATACCTAATTTTGTAAGTTGATTGGCAGGTACTCTCCATTGTCCTTGCCCGCCACAGTCTACAGTGACATATTTCATAGCAATTTTCTTAACCTTGCCTGAAACCTGAGCACCTCGTCTACCTGTGAAACCTACAATATCTCCTACCATCAAAGATCGTGCCGCCTGTTTGGCAAGATGTGTTCTTTTGAGTTTGATTGCTTCAACCACTTGCTCAATTTGACTGTTGGTTTCTAGATTGTAAATTGCCTCAACGGCTTTGGTTACTTTGTTCGACATAATAGCCCTCCTATTTGTTTAATGTTCTTATAGTATATGATCAGTCGATGGATTTGTCAACCTGTTTTGGATAGTCTTCCCACCATTTCATAAGCTCTGTTTCACCCTTGGAATCCTTATAGTTTTTGATGTATCCTTGGCGTATAAGATCGTCTATGATGGCTTCGACAAGATTTTTTGTTTCTTCTTTTTTATCAAACCTTGCCATATACATACCTACAAAGGTAAACACAATGGCAGTTCCCAACAACCACATTTCTACAGACATTATAAATTTCCTTTTTTATTCATTCTTTTGAATTCTTTCCTCAACAAACTCTTGTTCTTAGAAATATATTCTTCTGAGGTTGTGTTGGGCATCTTCTTTTCCCAAGCATAAACTTCATCCTTGTGTTTCATATACATTTCATAACAGAACTGGTCAAAAAGTTCTGCTTCTGTTGGTGGAATAGTTTCAAAAAACCAATCGTCTTTTTTCTTTGTCATGATACCTCCGCTAACATTACCCTAGCACCTGGAAACCTACTTTCAACAATCTGTTTGGCTTCTGCTAAGGTCCTGCCCTGTTCTGCTACCTTCACAGGACTATTTTTTATTGTCACCCAAAAGTAATAGGTCTTCATGCCGCCTTTTCTACGATATCCATTGCCCATTGATCCCAAGGTTCTGTCTTGGTAGCCTTGAGGCAATTAAATTGAACAGTATATTCTGGCGCAAGAATATCTTCAACCATCGCATCTTTGATGACTTGAAGATCACCTTCTGTTGGATTGTCAATCCAAAGGGTGCCATGTTCCCACCACATACTAGGTGTCTTGGCTCCCATTTCTGTGAACTGTCGATTAATTCTATCTAAAGATTGTGTTTCAAATGCCATTTTACCCTCCGTTTGTTATACTATTATAATATATTCAACTTCAATCAAAGTCAAACATTTTGATTACATACTCCAATATGATTCTCGAGCGGGGCTCATATAAGCAGGAGTATTCACAGGTTCATTAAACCATTTACCACTCATCATGTTCTGTGACTTTCGACTTTTTTCAATTGACTTGTGAAAGTAGTCAGCCTCTGCGATCGCATAACGATATTCTGCATAGTTTGGATCCGTTTTCAACAAGCCTTCTGCCTTTGCAATTCGAGTGAGTGCCGCCTTGGCCGCCGCCATTGTTTTATAGCTCTGGCGATGATCAGGATGTGTCACTCCATGCCGATCAGGCTTGCCCATAATATAAGTTGATGATTGTTCGTAGATGTAATACATATTAAAAGCCCTCCATTTCAAATTGACGTTCCATATCACCTTCTTCAGTTTTGAAACGCTCTTTGTATTTTTTAAGAAGAAACTCTAAGTGAGCTTCTCGTGATACAGGATCGAGTGCATCAAGCATCTCTAGATCTTCGATGTATTCAATTAAATCGTTCATTGTATTCCCTCTTGTCAGTGCCTTATTGTTCTTATACTATAATGTCACCGTGAGAAAATGTCAACCTGTTTTGGCTAGAAAAATTTTGGTTGACTTTGGAAGACACAGAATGTATCGTGTTATTTCATTTTTTGGCGGACCCCACAGGATTCGAACCTATGGCCTCCAGTTCCGCAAACTGGCGCTCTATCCAACTGAGCTAGGGGTCCGTTTATTGGCAACGATCATGGTTTGGATATTCGGTGCAGAGATTTGGGTTTCCATCTCCCCATTCCCAACCCAACCAATCTCGAGGAAATCTTTGGGCTCCGCCCTCTTCATTGGGATAGAATGTAATAGAGTCTCCACAGGCTATACAGGGATCATAGCTCTTATAGCCATAAGGTGCAGAGCTACTACAGGCACCTAACAGAACTGTTAAACACAGCACAGATGCCAAAGATACCAAACGTTTGCCAAAACACATAATAGATATTTTCCTTAATTAAAAAATTATACTTAATGCGATATTTGCAATTATTATTGCGCCTAAAATTTCTAAACCTGACATAATTAAATTACCTTTCTGTTGATGTAATATAATAATATAGTGTAGTATGAGTTTTTTGTCAATGTATTTTGGTAACTTCGCTTGGGTCTTCCATATCAATATCGTTGAGTGCATTAACTAGATTCTCTACCAATTCAAGGTTGTCACAGCGAGCCAGTTGGATGTCAAATTCATCATCCATTACCACATAGCCTCCAGTGTCTAAAGGATAATAGTTATATCTACGCAAATACATAGTCTGTTACTGTAACACACAAACAGTTGTTTGTCAACCACTAGGCCTAGCAGCGGGGTCTAGTGATCTAGCAGCGGGGTCTATTCTAACTAGATAAATATTTTAGTAGTAACTATACTACACACAAAGGAGATTCCCATGAAAGTTAATTCATTAAGCCTTAACTTACAAGTAGGCCAAGAAATTCTTGTTGGCAATAAAAAAGATCGTGCGAAGATAACCAAGATCGAATTCCATGAAAAGAGTGGAGAAGTCGAACTCAAAACCACTCGCGGGCCGAGAAAAGCTCTTACTTTTAGTTTGTGTGAACAGTCCAGTAGTTACGAAAAGGCCAATCCTGCTGATAAATACAGATAGTATTGGAGCACAGGATGAAAGTATTTGAAATAGATGAACTTGCAGAAAAAGAATGGAAAGCAAGTAAAAAATTATGCAAAAGTTCAACACCTGATAGCAAATTAGGTGCAAGTGCTCTATCCAGTTGCAAAGCTCAAGGCTACAGAGCTAGAGATACAGGTAAAAGTCAAAAAATTGGAAACAAAAGAATTAAGTTAAGTGGCAAACGTATACGCAGTCAAGATTACGGTGGACCAGTTAGCCCAACAAGGACAGGTTAATGCGTTTTTATGAATTTAAAATAACAGAACAAGTATCGGGTGTTTATATTATTGGTGATAGCCATGCAAAAGCCCTAGGTGGTACTAATAATTCCGCAGAAAATGGTGCAAGACTAGATGCTATTGCCAGGCAAGCAGATAGAATTCCATCCGGTTCAGTAGTTGTAATGACCGGTGGACATAATGATGTAGCCGCAGGTACAAGTCCTCAACAAATTGCAAGCAGAGTATCTCAAATAATAAGAGACATAGAAGCAAAAGGATCAACTGTCTACTATATTTTATTTCCAACAGGCTCACAAAATCCTAATCAAGAAAATATGAGTACCACAAGACGTGCAATCAACCAAGCAATTACAGTAAACTATGATTTAGAAGGCAAAGGACTTTCATCAGATGGACAACATGCTACAATGAGTGCATATGGAAACATACCTTTACCAACAGCAAGTGAACAACCAACAGATGATGAAAGGTCTTCAGGACCAGATGATGGGACTAGAGGCGATGAGCCTACAGATGATCAAGCAGGTATAGAAGCAGGACCTCCATACCCACCAAGTGATCTCCAAAGAGTAGCAGAAATGCAAAGTAAATTAGAAGAAATAGGATACAGTGTAGGTAGCACAGGTATAGATGGAAAGTATGGCCCTAGAACAGCAAACGCTGTAAAATCATTTAAACAAGATTATGATCTCGAAGGTGATCATTTTGAAATGGATGCAGAAGCTCTTGCAACACTTAATAAAGTTGTATCAGGAGAAATAGAAAGAGTAAGTTCTCCAACACAGGTTGCACAGATATCTGGTGACATAGGCGATATTGCTCAGGACAGCGTAACACAAGGCAAGGTTGGCGCTGTATTAGATCTTATTGCAGGACCTGAAAGCGCAGGAAGATATGATGCTGTTTATCCTGGCAGACGTAGACCACAGATTTTAAATATGACATTGGATCAATTGTATGATGATATGAGATCAAGAGGAAGTGCTTCAGGATCAAGTGCAAGCGGACGATATCAATACATTAGGACCACACTACAAAGTGTCGCAAACAGCATGAGGCTTGATCCTGCAACAACAGTATTTGATCCAGAAACACAAGACAGAGTTGCTATCTATCATCTAAGAGCCAATCACGGTCTCGATAGATGGTTAGCAGGAAGAATGAGTCACGAAGATTTCTTGCGTAGATTAGCTGGAACTTGGGCGGGTATTCCAGATCCAAGCACAGGTGAAAGTGCATTTATTGGTATTTTAGATAACCGTGCTGGAATTAGAGTAGCAACAGCAATTGATCGTTTAGATCAGATACAAAGAGCCTAGTATGAATAAAGTTGGTAAACTTCTAATAGCACATCCTAATGTAGAAAGAGAAAATATATTTGCTAAAACTGTAATTTATGTATATCAAGATGACAGTGAGCAAGGAAGCCTAGGAGTAATTCTAAACAAACCTAGCCGTTTTCGTATTACAGACATTTGTGCTGAAAAAAATATTGTATTTGGTGACACAACTAAAAAAGTTTATCATGGCGGTCCAGTTAATCCACATGCATTAGTTTTACTACATTCTGATGATTGGTATTCTTCAAATACAGTTGGAGCAGGTAGTAATCTTTGTGTAAGCAGTGATAACAATATGTTAGGAAAAATATCAAACGGAGATGAGCCTGCATATTGGAGATTGTTTGGAGGCATGTGCGGATGGGCACCAGGACAACTTGAAGCAGAACTTTCAGGACAATGGCCATACAGACCTGAAAACAGTTGGTTGACAGCTGATGCCAACGACAGTTTAATATACGATTACGATGGTCGTAGTCAATGGACAAATCTAGTAGAAACATCAAGCCAACAGATGTTCGACAAATACATTTAATATAAATACATAATAGGAGAACTATTATGAAAACGCTAACCGCAATTTTGCTTGCCAGCGGGTTAGCGATATTGAATGCTTTATCCGTATCCGCACAAGAGCAAACACCAACTATACCTCAGACAGGCTTTCCAATGTCTACTATGGTAACCTGTGATACAAGTGAAAAAATGGCTGATGTTATCTACAACAAGTATGGTGAACAACCGCTTGCAACTGGTAAAGGGTCAATCTTTTCCGGAAATGGACAACTTCTTGTAGGAACTATGACCTATTGGATTAATGCTGAAACCAGAACATTTAGTTTAACAATCACTAATGGTGAAATTATGTGCCTTGTGTTGATGGGCAATGAGTTTGAACCAGCACCTATACCCGGAAAGAACCTATGAAGTGGTTTATATATGTTATAATGGTAGGCATGTATGCCGATGGAACACAGGATACATATCTCTATACTGAACCAACTTTGCCTACCCTTCAAGCATGTCAAGAATATGTATATGTGAATTCAGACACTTTAAGGATGGACATGATGATTCAATTTAATGGTAAAGCAATTGACCGAGTGTTTTGTATTGAAGAAGAAAAACTAAAAAAGTTTTTTGAAACTATGCAAGAAGGCACCAATGCATGAAATGGATCTTAGTTGTTGTTGGAATATTCAACGGTGAAATCATTGCAGACAATCAAGGTATATATAAAAATATGACAGAGTGTTTCTTTGCCCGTGAAGAAATTATATGGGATGCATTTGCCAACCCAGATGGCCAGCCTCCTGTCAATTATCAAGTTGTTTGTATCCCCACAGATAAATATTAGTGTAGACAGTTTAAAGAGGTGTTATAATGTCCGATGTGTTGGTTCTCAACGCTGATGCTCAACCTGTTTCTTACTTACCGCTCTCCGCTATACAATGGAAAGAAGCAATCACTTACATGTGCCTTGACAAAGTCACAGTTTTGGATTGGTATGACGATTGGGTTGTAAGAAGTGCTCATTGGGAGACTAGAGTTCCTGCGGTTATAATGTTAAAGGAAATGATGCGGCGACGGCGACGGCCGAGATTTTCAAAAACAAACCTATACATTCGCGACCTCTACACCTGCCAATACTGCAACACTTCCCATATTAGAAAAGACCTTACACTTGATCACGTCAAGCCTATATGCCTTGGTGGTCGCACAGAGTGGACAAACATAGTTGCCGCATGTGGACCTTGCAATGTGCGTAAAGGTAATAAGACTCACATGAAACCTATTCGTGTTCCATGTGAGCCTGATTATTATGAATTGGTAAACAAAAGAAAGCAGTTAGACTTTGCAATTAGGCATCCTGCTTGGAATCAATATCTTTAAATATGTCTGTTGTCGTCATAATGACTAAAGTCTTGATCAATATAATTGTCTACTAACCAACTTATAATCATAGCAACAAAACCTATTGAAAGTATAAACCAAAAAAATGGTTCTGTAGTAAGCAGATGCCATAGCACCTGCAAACCGTCTGTGTTATTATAATCTATTTCAGCCACGCTATCTTTTCGCCAGCCTTGACTCTGCGATTGTATTCTTCAACGGAACCTGGATATCTCCAAGCCCATATAGCAACTAATGCCATAAAGCCACCGCTCCATAGGATTGCGTTAAGATTTGCCGTAAAGTAGTAGGTGAAGACAAGTGTTGATGCCATTACTGCTACCATTAGGTATTTTCCTCTAGTAGGAAATACTCTCTTTTTATTCCAATTGGTCAAGAACTTTCCAAACCATGGATGGTTGTATAACCATGCTTCCATCTTTGGTGAACTCTTTGCGAACGCCCAGGCCGCAATAACTAGGAAGATTGAAAAAGGTATGCCAGGAGTAATCACTCCTATATAAGCCATACCTACACAAAAGAATCCTATTCCCATGTAAATGTATTTTTTTATTTTATTCATCGAGTACCTTTCTAAGTGCTTCAACCAAATCACTTATCATTGCATCTGAGTGCAACGGTGTTGGAGCAAAACGCAATCGTTCAGTACCTACATCGACAGTAGGCCAATTGATGGGTTGAACATAAATGTCATGCTCGTTTAGTAATTTATCCGATAGTTCCTTACATCGCACCGCGTCTCGGATCATGACTGGTACGATATGAGTACAAGCATCAGGGTGTATTTCTATCTCATGCCTTTGTAATTTCTTACGTAGTTTTCTTGCTTGCAGTTGATGTCTTTCTCTAAGCTCGTTGTGGTCTTTCAAATACTTGATGCTTGCAATAGCACCAGCACATATAACAGGACTAATACTTGTAGTAAAAATAAAGCCTGAGGCTACAGAACGAACAGCGTCTATGACTGTGTCGTTCCCTGCTATGTATCCACCCTGAACTCCAAAGGCTTTACCAAGTGTGCCATTTACAATATCAACTCTGTCCTGCAAGCCAAGTTTTTCTAAATAGCCTGCGCCTGTATCTCCATAAAGGCCGACAGCATGTACTTCGTCGATATAGGTAATAGCACCATAACGGTCTGCAAGGTCGCAAACGTCGAGCATAGGACTGACGTCTCCATCCATGCTATACACGGACTCAAAGACTATACAAGGTGTGCCTTTGACGTCTCGCAGTTTCTGCTCCAGAT
>Ga0208428_1000833_pt1 | contig 13564 bp, 3 predicted proteins | sample DEB08_DNA_11_FD_184535 | JGI IMG/M metagenome (GOLD analysis project Ga0208428, IMG submission 184535) | Aqueous microbial communities from the Delaware River and Bay under freshwater to marine salinity gradient to study organic matter... | ecosystem: Environmental > Aquatic > Marine > Coastal ... | reverse complement strand
AATATAAAACTTACTATTCATATATTCAACATCATACCAGTCAGAATTACTTCCAGAATTTGTTGAATACGGGACAGTTCTCATAGTCCATACAATCGTATCTGTCGATGTTGCTACATTTAAATAGCTTCCGACAAGGACATAAGTATTATTTGCATAAGTAACAGAAGTGTGCCTATTGGTAAATCCAGATGTTCTTCTTTGCCAGTGAATAGTATCTGTCGAAACTTCTAGTCTGTTAGAATCCCCAGCAGCAATATAAAGACCATCTCCAAATCCTATTTCGTTTACTGCTGTAAGAGCAGAAACTGTTCTTAATGTCCAAGAAATACCATCAGTAGAAGTGCTTATTGCCTGATAATTAGAACCTAGAATAAAATTATCATTAATATAATCAATAGTAGTAATAGCAGAAGCAGAAGAAATTTCAGCAGTTCTTAATTCCCAGTGAATTGCATCTGTTGAGGTATTTAATCCTCCATTACTAGCACCAGCAACATAAGTATTGTTTCCATAAGCAAGAGCATAAATAGATGAAGAACCAAAACCAGAAGTTCTTAAAATCCATTGCTCAGTAATATCATAAGAAGAAACTGATAAAAAATTTCCATCTTGTCCAGCAGGACTTGGCAGAACATTCTCTACATATTTTCTGCTTACAGCAGCATTGTTATTTGAAACAAGTGTTACTCCGGTAAGTTTATTGCTATGTAGAGTTGCCATCTAATTCTTATTTTCCCTTAGAGTTATTTATTACCACCAGGTAATCTTCACATAACCATCACCACCATTGCCACCGGATCCGGTAATATAACCAATAGAAGCACCACCACCTCCACCACCTCCACGAGCACCATTACCACCAGTCGCAGCAATTGAAACACTTGCACCACCACCCCCACCACCAGAACCAAAAGCAATTGCAGTATAAGCAGTTCCAGTCAAACCATTTGTTCCACTTGAAGTTCCACCAGATGCTGATGTAGAGATTCCATAAACATTAATCTGTCCCCCATCACCACCAGCAGTTGATATTCTAGATGCTCCAGCACCACCTCCCGTTGATTGATATGATGTTGTTTGAATACCTGCGTTTGGTTGGGATTTATATCCACCAAGACCACCAGAAGTGCTGTAATATGCTTTAGATAAAATATTTTCTCCAGCAGCACCATCCTGCCCTCCACCAGAAGCAGTTAAATTATAAGATCCTACTGGACCAGTCCAAGATACGGTAGTTCCTGCACCTGCAGACCCAACAGAATTAACAGAAGATGCTCCAGCACCACCAATACCAATATTTAATGTAATATCAGACGACATAATTGTCTTTGGCACATACCAAGAAGCATAACTACCACCAGCACCTCCATTACCACCTTTTTGAATTTCACTAACAAAAAATGTATTATTTGCTCCTGCCACTATCCAATTTCCATCAGCATAAAAAGATCTATAATTATTCCCTCCTGCAGTTCTTTGAGTCCAATGAATAGAGTCCGTTGATGTTTGTAGCATTCCATAGTTACCTACCATCACCCAGTTTCCAGACTCATATCCAATTTCATATGCCGTGGCGCTGCCAATATTACCAATGGGTGCTGTTCTGAATGACCAATGAATCGCATCCGTTGATGCTGTAAGACCTATCGCATAACCAGCATTTAAGAATATTCCACCACCTGCTCCAATTGCTTGTCGAATTGGATGTGATCCGGGCGCTGTTCTTTGTGTCCAATGAATCGCATCAGTAGAAGAACTTACGGCATAAGATGATCCTCCTGACATTAAATAGAGAGAATTTCCATAAAGAATTCTCTCTCCTTCATTATCACCTAAACCAGAAGTTCTCAGAATCCAATGAATAGTATCAGTAGAAACAGAATAATAACGAATACTTGATCCAACAGCATGAAATTCACTATTTAAATATTTAATATCGTTAAGACGCGATGTAGTGCTCGAAGTTCTTAAATCCCAGTGAATTGTGTCTGTTGAAGCAGTAATCTTACCATTATAACTACCAAAAACATAAAATCCACCACCATAAGCAAGAGCTGTGCCATATTCTGAGATTGCATTTGTTCTAGAAACCCATACTATAGTGTCTGTCGATACAAGAGTTGCTGCGGAAGAAGTTGGTGAAAGAATATAAAATCCATCACCATATGCGGCAGCAAAATTATCACCAGAACTTCCAATATTTCTACTAGACCATTCTATTGGTTCTCTACTATTATCAAATCCGGCACTTCCCCCACCACCAGCACCAGTTGCTTCAATATACAATAAATTTGCGTGACTCGGCACATAGAATGTATGAATACCTGCGGTCGTATATTCTTCTGTTCCAGAAAGATATTCCCAAGTTAAACTAACCCCATCAGTTGTAATCAAAAACTTATCGGCATTTCCAGAAACAGATTCTATTGCTGGTATATTATCATCAGTATATTGCTTATTAACAACATCACTTTTTCCAAATACCGTTGTCGTTATTCCTGAAATGTAATTCGGACCCATTGTTGCCATTTTTTATTCCTCCTTATACCCAACTAATGCGGACATAACCATCACCACCTCGACCACCAGGACCAGTAGTATTTAATATATTAGAAATTGAACCTCCTCCACCACCACCACCTTTAATTCCAGCACCACCGTTTCCGGTACGCAACTTTACTTCCGAAACAACAACTTGACCACTATTTCCAGTAGTTACATATATATCATTTCCATAACTAATAGAGTATCCTTGGTTCACAAGACTTGTTTTTTGAATCCAATGAATAGTATCTGTAGAAACTCTTGTTTGACTACCACTTCCATTGATAAGATACAGACCATTAAAATATTCTAAACCATAAAAGACACCAGATGCAACTCCTGAAGTTCTTAATTCCCAAGTAATTGCATCTGTCGAGGCACTTATCATTCCACTAACTCCACAAATCACATAAAGATTGTCACCATAAGCAACACCAAATGGACTTACATTAACACCTATAGTCCTAAGAGTCCAAGAAATTGCGTCTGTTGAAGTATTTAATTTAGCAGTGTTACCAACGGCAATGTAAATACCGTTTTCATAAACCATATCATTAATGTAATCAGCAAAACTAGAAGTTCTTAATTCCCAAGTAATTGTGTCTGTTGAGGTATTTAATCTTCCAATTTGACCTCCAATTAGATATAAATTATTTCCATAAGTATTACAGTATATCGAATAACTACCAAAACCAGAAGTTCTTGAAGTCCAAGTAATTGTATCTGTTGAGATTGCTAATCTTCCACTAGTTGTATTCGCAATAAAATTATTATTAAAATAATTAAGAGAATTAAAATAAATTGTTTGAGAACTAAAACCAGAAGTTCTATAAGTCCAAGTAATTGTATCAGTTGAAGTTGCTATTCTTCCACTATCTCCACCAAAAACATAAGTATTGTTTCCGAAAGTAGAAGACCATATTTGATTGCTACCAAAACCAGAAGTTCTTCTAACCCATATTTCAGCATCATAAATGTCTTGGGCACCTGCTCCAGAACCACCAAGACCATAAGCAAGTCCATAATCAATTCCAGAACTACCATCAATTTCACTCGCATTGTTAGTAACTGTATTTGAATATCTTTGTATTCTTCCAGCATCACCACCTAAAGCAGTACCACCAGAAACAAAAGCACCACCACCACCACCAGATGCTGATCTTACATTAGAATTATAAACTGCGTTTTTTCCAGCAGAAGGTGAAACTACTGCTTCTCCACCACTTGTACCATCATATGCTAACCTATAATTTGATAATATTTCAGGTGCTGTTGCTCCCGATCCACCATTTCCACTTATACTGTTTTTTCCAGCACCACCACCAGAAATACTAAATGAATGAGAACCTGCTGGTCCAGTCCAAGATATAATTGTGTCTGATCCTGATGTTGCTGATACATCCAATGTTGAAAGAGTTGCTGATGCTCCAGCGGCAACATAAGTATTGTTTCCAAAAGTGAGAGTATTAATCGTAGTGGAAGAGAAACTAGAAGTTCTTAAAGTCCAAGTAATAGCATCTGTTGAGGTATTTAAGACTCCACTAGCACCACCAGCAACATAAGTATTGTTTGCAAATGTAAGAGCATTAATTGTAGTAGCACCAAAACCAGAAGTTCTTGAAGTCCAGTGAATTGCGTCTGTTGAAGTATTTAATCTTCCACCAAGACCACCAGCAAGATAAAGATTGCTTCCGAAAGTGAGTGCTTGAATACTAGAAGAAAAACCAGAAGTTCTTAAAGTCCAGTGAATTGCGTCTGTTGAGGCATTTAAGACTTTACCATCACCACCAGCAACATAAATATTGTTTCCGGAAGTAAGAGAACGAAGATTAGTAATAGTACCAGAAGTTCTTAAAGTCCAAACAATGGAATCTGTAGAAGTTGTTAATCTTCCACTCTCACCACCAGCAACATAAATATTGTTTTCATAAATAAGAGACCTAATGGGAAGAGCAGCAAACCCAGAAGTTCTTGAAGTCCAAGCAATTAAATCAGTTGAAGTGCTTAATTTTCCACTATTACCACCAGCAAGATAAACATTATTTCCAAAAGTAAGAGAACTAATAAAAGTTGCCCCAAACCCAGAAGTTCTTAAAGTCCAAGTAATCGCATCTGTTGAGGTATTCAAGACACCATCGACAGCACCAACAATATAAGACCCATTTGCAAAAGTAGAAGTATAGATATCAAAACCAAAAACAATACTAGCAGTTCTCAAAGTCCAACTATCAGACCTCATTTGCCCACCAGCACGACCACCAGTTCCAACAGTCACATTGAGAGTTCCGTCTGTAATGTAATCACTTACAATATCAAACATTCCATATGCTCCACCTCCTCCACCAGAACCACTAAATCCATCAACAAACTCAGCAGCAGAATAAGCAGCACTCCAATATTGACCAGCAAGAAAATAAGTATTGTTTCCGTAGGCAGAACCATTAAATTGATATGGTCCTCCATCTGCAGTTCTTACAGTCCAATGTATTGAGTCCGTTGAAAATCCATATCTTCCGCTCTGTGCACCAGCAATATAAATCCCCCCACCAAAAGATAAAGTAAGTATAGTGATATTACTTCCAAAACCAGAAGTTCTTTGTTCCCAATGAATCGCATCTGTTGAAGCAATTAGCATTCCACTACTACCACCAGCAAGATAAGTATTGTTTCCATAAGTAAGAGAATAAAAACTTTGACCACTAGTACCAGTTCCTGCAGTTCTTAAGGTCCAATGAATTGCGTCTGTTGAGGTATTTAACCTTTGACTGTTAGTACTGGCAAATACATAAGTATTACTAGTGCTTTCGAATAAAAGTGCTTGAACATTTACTCCACCTGTTCCAGCAGTTCTTAATTCCCAGTGAATTGCGTCTGTTGAGGTATTCAGGTATCCAGAATTAGCACCAGCAAGATAAATACCGTTTCCGTAAGTAAGAGAATAAACTGGTTGGTTAGCTGTTGAGACAGTTCTTAAAGTCCAAGTAATTGTGTCTGTTGATGTCCCTAATCCTTCACTAGTACTACCAATAAGATATAGACCATTTCCAAAAGTTGCGGAGTAATGAGTTGGACTTCCTCCTCTCGGTCCAGTTCTAATTGACCAAGTGATTGTGTCTGTTGAAGACATTGTGACACCACTTTGACCAACAGAAAGAAAACGACCGTCTCCAAAAGTCGCTGCGTACTGAGTTTGTTGATACCACTGAAGACCTGTAGTTCTTATTGCCCAAATACTTGCTTTCGTATAAGTGCTTCCGTCAAGATTACCACTAGCACCACCGCCGCCAGCACCAGATGCCTCAATAGTCAGTTTTCTTGCTCTGGATGGTATTGAAAAACTATAACTTCCGGCAGTATCATATTCCTGATAAGTTGCGGCAACTTCCCAAGACAACGTGCTTCCATCGGTAAATAAAAGTTTCCCATTATTTCCAGCAGTATCTGGTATCGTTACTCCTGGTTTATTATCGGCATATTCTTTAAAAGCAACGTCGGTGGAATTAGTTGCCGTCGTAATTCCACTGACGTAATTTGGTCCTAGTGTAACAGACATATCAACCCTCCCCCAATCTTCTCTCTAATTCATCTATTCTTCGATTCTGTTCTTTAAGTGCTTCAATTAAGAGTCCAACCAAGTTTCCATAAGCAACTGTTTTTGTATCTGTTCCATAAACAACCTGCGGAATAACTTTCTCAACCTCTTGTGCAATGACACCGATTTGATGATCTCCATTATCTATACGATCAAACTCAACTCCTCGCAATGATAAAACTTTGTTAAGAGGGTCATCAATAGTTCTGATATTTTCTTTTAGTCTTTCATCAGAAGACGAAGTTACCAATGTAGAAGTCAACTCTCCTGTTGATGGGTTATATGTAAGTTTAGTTGATGATACATTAATAGAAGATACTGATCCACTTGTAGTATCATCAAAAAGAATATACCTTGTCGCATTAGTTGAAGTATCATCCGTTACACTCAATCCAACATTTTGAAGTTGAGATCCATCACCATAAAAACTTGTCGCACTTACAACACCAACAACGTGAAGTTTTGATAGTGGAGTGGTCGTGCCGATTCCAACATCTCCATTAGATTTTATTACAAAATCGTCTAATGGTGCAGCAGGTCTCAATGCAAGAGTGTCTGCGATATACGAATCATTAGCTAATCCAGAACTATCAGTAAATGCACCAGGATCTTCAGCTGCTGCTGTTTCCAACAATTTATATGCCACCATCAAAGTAGATTGTGACAATGAGTTGTCGATTGCTGTAGCAAGAGTGTATCCAGTTGGAGCACCAGTTGTTGATGCTACCTGATCATCATCTAAGAAACCAGCCGCAATAATCAAAGAGTTATTAGTAACAGGAGTGATTGATGGGCAATCCGGCATAATACCAGAAGTTGAGGTGCTGGTGACATTTACATCAAATGGAGTGCTGGAATCAACATTTCTGAATGCAAACATTGCATAACCAACACTGGCGCTTGAAAATGTTGCCGTTATAGATGATCCGGTGGCAAAGTTATAAAATATTGCACGATATGGTGCACTAGTATTGTTATTAGTAATACCAGGAGGAACAGACCAATTTACACTATCAGTCTGTGGAGTGGGGACCACAGCAGTATCAGCAACACCCATGAATAAAACAAGATCACCAGATTCAAGTCCGGTAAGTGTCAACGAAGTTCCACCGTTCTGACTAACACTTCCTACATAAACTGGAACAGGATTTGCTCGAACTGTAACATTATTGCCACTAGAACTAGAAATGTGAAGTTTTGATGTTGGATTGGTTATGCCGATTCCAACCTTCTCATTTGCCCCAAATGGTGCTAGTTGAATTGTTCCGTCAGCATCTACATCAATACTTGGAATACCTGATACATCATTAACTGAGAAGATACTACCAGAAGTCAGATTATTTGTGATTGAGAATAACTGACCTGCTGTGCCTTCCCAAGAGAGTGATCCATTTTCAAGTTCATATGCTCTTTGAGTGATATGTTGCGTTGTAGCAGACCCTGCGGCAACTAAGAATTCATCAACAACGTGTAGATTTGCTAGTGGATTGGTTGTGCCGATTCCAAGACTAGAAGTTGAAGGATTATAGACTAATAAAGTAGTAGCACCAAATCCAGTGGTTGACCCAAAGGAAGTTGCGTAAGGAATATATTGTGCCTGGTTTGAGGTTTCAGTAGAAATAGCAGCACCACCTTGAATGCCAGTCAGATTAGAACCATCACCATAATAGGTCGTGGCAGTGACGGCACCACCGACTGTTACTGCAACATTAGTATCAATCGTGGCAGTGGAAAGACCAACTCTAAAAGAGCTGTCTCCCATTACCCAACGGTTGGTTGCCTGACCGATTCCTAATTGACAGTTGCCTGTTGCCGATGGAAGTTCTACATCATAACCAATAGTAATATTACAGGACCCACTGGTGTTTGTATTACCAGCATAAGATCCTAAGAAGACGTTATGATTTCCCGTCGTCAAAGAATTTGCTGCTCTACAACCAATGGCAACGTTACATGAACCAGTACAAACACCATTAGCAGCATAATGTCCGAAGAAAACATTATAAGATCCAGTATTATCTGCTGGTGTGCTACTACCTCTTCCTGCTGCCTGACCTATGGAAATGTTCTTGCCAGAAGAAGGTTGCATACATCTTCCGGCACGATATCCTGCATAGAAGTTGTCGTTGGCAGAGGTGTTGGAGCATCCTGCAAATGTACCAAAAAAGTTATTACGAATTCCAGTGTTATTGTTGGTTCCTGCATAAGCACCAAAGAAGGTATTATAAGCACCAGAAGTCAGACACTTACCTGCATTTAGTCCAATAGCAGTATTATGATTACCAGTAACACCACCAGTGCCACCATAACCAGCACAAAGACCTAAGAAGGTATTATAACATCCAGTGGTGTTGCAGTATCCTGCACCAAGACCTAAGAAGGTATTATAACATCCACTGGTGTTGCAACGTCCTGCACCATTACCAAAGAAGTTATTATGAGATCCAGTGGTGTTGGAGAATCCTGAAACAATACCAAAGAAGTTATTATTGGATCCAGTACAATTTTTACACCCCGATTGTGTGCCAAAGAAGTTATTATTAGATCCAGCGTTGTTGTAGAATCCTGCACTATTACCAAAGAAGTTATTGCCACATCCACACGTATTTGATTTTCCTGCACGACATCCAAAGAAGTTATTACAAGACCCACAAGTATTATCATATCCAGCACATTTACCAAAGAAGTTATTACAACCTCCAGTGGTGTTGTTGTATCCTGCCTCATCACCAAAGAAGGTATTATAAGCACCAGAAGTCAGACACTTACCTGCATTTTGTCCAATAGCAGTATTATGATTACCAGTGACACCACCAGAACCACCATGACCAGCACAGAAACCTAAGAAGGTATTATGACATCCAGTGGTGTTGCATCCTCCTGCTTGATTACCTAAGAAGTTATTATAACATCCAGTGGTGTTGGAGGATCCCGCAAGATTACCAAAGAAGTTATTATAACAACCAGTCGTATTGCTTTTTCCTGCACTACGACCAAAGAAGTTATTACAAGCTCCAGTGGTGAGACATTTTCCTGCCTCATTACCAATAGCAGTATTATTACTACCAGTAAGATCAGCAGAACCACCACAACCAGCACTATAACCTAAGAAGTTATTAAAACATCCAGTGGTGTTTTTGCTTCCTGCATAATAACCAAAGAAGTTATTATAAGCACCAGAAGTCAGAGACTTACCAGCATTGCATCCAATAGCAGTATTATGATTACCAGTAACACCACCAGTACCACCATGACCAGCACACCAACCTAAGAAGGTATTATTACTTCCAGTGGTGTTGCAGAATCCTGCGTTGGCGCCTAAGAAGTTATTTTTGTCACCACCATTGATACAAGCACCGGCAGTCTTACCAATAACAACGTTACAGCAACCTGCCTGAGCTTGGCATCCTGCATAATGTCCAATAAAAACATTATGGTCTTCGGTGGCTTTATATCCACCACAGAATCCCATAGAAATATTATAAGAACCAGTCGCACACTTACCGGCTCTCGCTCCCATTGCAATATTATCTCTCTGGTCAGTGGCACACTTACCAGCCTCATATCCTAAGGCAATATTACAGCAACCAGTCTGATTACCAAATCCCGCAAGGTATCCCAAGAATACGTTCGCACCACCAGTGGTGAGACACTTACCTGCATCACGTCCAATAGCAGTATTATCATTACCAGTAAGACCACCAGTGCCACCAAAACCAGCACAAAGACCTATGAAGGTATTATAACATCCAGTGGTGTTACAGGATCCTGCATTAGCACCTAAAAAGTTATTAAAACATGCAGTGGTATTACATCTTCCTGCATAAGAACCTATAAAGTTATTACAACATCCACAACTATTACCATTTCCTGCATAAAAACCAATGAAGTTATTTTCAGATCCACATACATTCTGTCGTCCTGCTGATCCACCTAAGAAGTTATTATTGCTCCCATAAGTATTAAGAAATCCAGCATCACATCCAATGAAATTATTTCTGCTTGAAAGATTTTTACATCCTGCCTTTTTACCAAAAAAGTTATTATAACATCCACTAGTGTTACAGTATCCTGCACAGAAACCAAAGAAGTTATTATGATTTCCAGTGGTGTTACAAAATCCTGCCGCATACCCTAAAAATGTATTATAATCACCAGATGTAATACTATTACCAGCATTACATCCTAAGAAAGTATTAAAACAAGCAGAACATGCTCCTGGATCATAAGAACCACCAGCACCAGTACCAGCAAAGAGGTTTCCGTCTGCGTCTTGTATAAACTCACCCGTTCCACCAATACCTGTTAGTCCAGAACCAGAACCACTGAAAGATGATGCCGTTACAATACCAGTAAAGGAAGCACCAATACCATTAACAATATTCCTACTATCATCAATTATAGTTGTGCCTTGTACCTTAATAGCCATCTACCGTCCTCGTATACACTGGGTAGTTTTATTACAAGTATTTAGACAATCATTCCAGTTTGGATAATCTTTCGTTGAGAGAATTGATTTGAGTTTGCTGTTCCTTGACGACCTCAATCAGAAGACCGATGAGACCATTATAGTTGACCGTCTTAGGATCAGAGTCACTTACGAGTTCTGGTAAGATCTCTTGGATATTATCGGCAATAACACCCATAGAAGGCTTATTGTCCTTAATCCAATTAAAGGAAACACCATTGATTTGCAGAACCTTCTCAAGAGGATCAGGAATTATCTGGACATTAGTCTTCAGTTTTGCGTCTGATGTGGAGTTAAAGTCAGTTGCTGTTACGATTCCAGAAACATTAACACCAGAAGAACTGAATGTTGATGCAGTAGATACGGTTACATTAAAGGAACTATCACCAGCAATCCAACTAGTTGCTCCAACACCAATTGCTAATTGATTACTACCTGTTGGTATTGAAAGTTCTACATCGTATCCAATAGCAATGTTACAAGAACCAAGCGTATTTGTATTACCAGCACACCATCCTAAGAAAATATTATGAGATCCAGAAGTGTTAGAACGTCCAGCATATCTTCCAAAGAAGTTGTTGTAAGATCCGGAATCATTGAATCGTCCTGCTTGAGCACCTATAATATTATTATAACATCCAGTAGTATTAAGTCTTCCTGCTTGAGAACCTAAGAAGTTATTATAACAACCGGTTGTATTATTACACCCAGCATTCTCACCAAAGAAATTATTATTACAACCAGTGGTGTTACATTTACCTGCATAAAAACCTAAGAAATTATTATCGTTTCCACTGGTTGTATTTTTTCCAGATGATTCTCCAACAAAGATATTATCACTTCCAGTCAATCCACCCGTTCCACCATAACCAGCACATTGACCAATGAAGGTATTACGACATCCAGTTGTGTTGCAGTATCCTGCTCTAAAACCAAAGAAGGTATTATAACAACCAGTGGTGTTGTTTAATCCTGCACCATTACCAAAGAAGTTATTATAACATCCAGTGGTGTTAGAGTATCCTGCAGTAGAACCAATAAAGTTATTATAACATCCAGTGGTGTTGCAGTATCCTGCTTCACGACCTAAGAAGTTATTATCACGTCCAGTGGTGTTGCAGTATCCTACAAGACCACCAATGAAGTTATTATGAATTCCACAAGTGTTGTTTCTTCCCGCATCAAGACCAATGAAGTTATTATAACATCCACAGATGTTGCTACATCCTGCATTACATCCAATGAAGTTATTACTATAACCAATTGTGTTGTTTCTTCCCGCATTAAGACCAAAGAAGTTATTGCAACCTCCAGAAGTCAGACACTTACCTGCATCTTGTCCAATAGCAGTATTATTATTACCAGTGACACCACCAGAACCACCATAACCAGCACAGAAACCAAAGAAGGTATTATAGCATCCAGTGGTGTTGCAGAATCCTGCAACCCTACCAAAGAAGTTATTATAACATCCAGTGGTGTTGCATTTTCCTACATTACTACCTAAGAAGTTATTATAACATCCAGTGGTGTTGCAGTATCCTGTACAAAGACCTAAGAAGTTATTGCAACCTCCAGAAGTCAGACACTTACCTGCATTTTGTCCGATAGCAGTATTATGATTACCAGTAGCACCACCAGACCCACCATAACCAGCACAGAAACCAAAGAAGGTATTATAGCATCCAGTGGTGTTGCATCCTCCTGCTTGATTACCTAAGAAGTTATTATAACATCCAGTGGTGTTGTTGTATCCTGCAGCACAACCAAAGAAGTTATTATTACTTCCAGAGGTGTTGAAATATCCTGCATAAGAACCTAAGAAGTTATTATAAGTACCAGAAGTCAGACACTTACCAGCCTGATCACCAATAGCAGTATTATGATTACCAGTAACACCACCAGACCCACCATAACCAGCACAAAGACCTAAGAAGGTATTATAGCATCCAGTGGTGTTGCAGAATCCTGCGGTATAACCTATGAAGTTGTTGTAATCTCCATCAGTATTACATTTACCTGCACTAAAACCTAAGAAATTATTACCAGATCCAGAGTTGCAGTATCCAGATGCTTGTCCTAAAAAGTTATTCCAATCACCACTATTAGTTAGTCCTGCACAGGCACCAAAGAAATTATTATTGGACCCACTACAACTTTGCCATCCAGCAGCATACCCAAAGAAATTATTATATGCACCTGAAGTATTACAAGCACCAGAAAGGTTTCCAATAAAATTATTGTGACTAGCACCGGCATTATCATATCCAGCACAACGACCAACAAAGAAGTTATAATCACCAGATGTAATACTATTACCGGCATTACATCCTAAGAAGGTATTAAAGCAAGCATCTCCTGTTGCTGGATCATAAGACCCACCAGCACCATCACCACCGAAAAGGTTTCCGTCTGCGTCTTGTCCAAATCCGGGTATTGTAATCGTTGCCGTGCTTCCAACGCCAGCAGTTGCCGTTACACCAGGTCCGACAAAATTCAGAATTGAGAATGTAAATCCAATTCCTACATCACTACCTTCTTCCTGTATCTGAAGACCCTCGATTTTCCCAGTGATAATGTCCTCAAGGTTTCCACCAGAACCATAGAATGCCGTTGCACTTACAATGCCCGTAGAGGCATACATTGTAATTGCAGAACCAACATGAACATCATTATTAAATGTAGAGACACCAACCACATTAAGATTTTGAGTGCTGGTAAGACCAGTAACAGTCAAAGAATCAAATGTTGGTGTATCAGAAAGTGTAATGGTAGAAATACCATTAGCACCAGTTGTTGCTGTTGCCTGAATATTAGAACCAACAAAATTAAGTGTTACAATACTTCCAGCAGTTCCTACTGGTGTTGATTCATCCTGAACACTGATACCACCAAAAGCACCAGCGGCAGCACTTACATTTCCCCAAGATGGTGTAGAACCATTCCAAAGAAGAACC
>Ga0208428_1000831_pt1 | contig 13598 bp, 11 predicted proteins | sample DEB08_DNA_11_FD_184535 | JGI IMG/M metagenome (GOLD analysis project Ga0208428, IMG submission 184535) | Aqueous microbial communities from the Delaware River and Bay under freshwater to marine salinity gradient to study organic matter... | ecosystem: Environmental > Aquatic > Marine > Coastal ... | reverse complement strand
CCGCTCTCCGTCGCATTTTAGCGCAACTTGGAAAGGACGGGTACACTGCCGCAGAAGCTATAGAGCAGTTGCTTGACCCTACTAGGGGATTTTCACAAGAATTAGAGCAATTTGGGCTGCGTGGAGCTGGTCCCGCAGCGGCATTGGGAGGTTTAAGAGAAGAGTTTACAGAGTTAAGAGACACGATTGTTGACTCTGGAGGCTTCCTAAACGAATTTGCCCTTATTCTTGACAATTCGCTGTCCGCATCATTCAAACGTGTTAAATCAGCCGCGCAAGAGGTTGGTATTGCGTTTACCACAGAATTTGGAGACACAATTAGGCTTATAACTGGTAACATAGCAAATTTGCTTAGAAAGTTTGCTGGGATGCCAGAGCCTTTGAAGAAGATTGTTGTGGGCCTTACGGCTTTTGTTGCTATTGCAGGGCCTTTGTTAGCAGCGATTGGAGCCTTGAGTCTTGCCTTGGGTAGTCTCTATTTGGCCTTCGGCCCAGTAGGGCTTGCCGCTCAGGTTTTAGCCGCAATCATAGGTACTGCCGTTGTGGGCATAGCTCTTATGACTGAGCAAACTGATGCCGCAGCCATGAGCATGGACGATCTCAGGCGTAAGGCTTACGCTTCGAGTGAAGCAATGAAAGAAGTTGCTAAAGAGGAATTTGTTAAAAAAGAAGAGCTAGAAAAGCTTGTAAGCTTTCAGTTCGAGATTGAAAGGCTTCAAAAAAAGCTTGACAAATTAAGAGCTTCTAACGTGGGGTCTAGCTACAATAGCCAAATAGCCGACCTAACGCAGAAAATAGACGACCTAAAGTCCGCGCAATCTGATTATGCAAACGAAGTAGAGCGAGCCGCACAAGCCAGGAGAGACGAAAGGATAGAAGCTGAGAAGTTTGCTAGAGATTTTGGCGGTCTCTTTTTTGGAGCGCTTCCCGGAGAGGGTGCTGGTAAAAGAACAGGGGGTGAGGAAACTGTTGAGACGAGGACGGTTAATGAGCTTCTGCAACAGCGACGAGAGATACTTGCCCGCATCGAATCGGCCAAAAAAGAGGCGCTTTCAGATGGCAAAACAGGAATTTTTGACCCTGACAACCTGAAGTCTTTAAATGAAGAGCTAAAGGGCGTAGAGGCGCTTTTAAAGCTTGTAGGAGAGACTTTTGACAAGACGGGTCAAAAAGCCGATAAACCGTGGCCTGGCAATTTAGCAAAAGAATTTTTCAAGCTAAACCCAGAAATAGCCGAAATCGACGACCTGTCTAATCGGTACGCTGCGTCAATAAGTGAGCTAGAGCGGATTCACGCAAACCTTACAACTAGGATAAACGATCAGATTCAAGCAACGGGAAAGGCAAGTGAAGCGGACCGTCAGTCGCTTCTAGCGAATGAGGCGCTTACAAAGGCGTTTAGGGATCGACTTGAGGCTGTCGGCGACTTGAACGACGTGTTTTTTGCTCCACAGCTTTCTGAGGGCTTTGTTGAGATGATGGGGGCTGATGTTGATCAGTTTTTAGAAGACTTCTATCAGAGGGTGTCAGAAATAGAGTCTGTATCACTGGCTATAGGAGACACCTTCGCTAATGCAATTAGCTCATCTATCGTTGCGGCTGTAGAAGGCACGGAGCGATTCGCTAAGGCGATTAAAGGGTCTCTTATTTCGGCTATAACTGCGTTGATAACCAAGCTTGCCGCCCTTGCCATTGCCTGGGGAATCATTGCGCTTTTGGTGACCATTGCCTCAGCAGGAAGTAATATTGGAGCAGCCGCTGGAGCGATAAAGGATGCTGGATTTGTTAACTTTGCACTTGGGAATTCAGGGTTGGGCGGTTTCACAAGAAGCACGCAAGCAGGCGGCCTGAGAACTCAAGGCTACCTAAGCGGATCCGACATTGTGCTTGGAACACGACGAGGAGCAACGGCTTTAGACAGAATTTATGGCTAGAAGAATAGTAAATACGACGTACAACGTCATCGACGGGTTTTCGTACCGTCTGGAAATCTGGGATAACACAATCGTGGGCCAAGGCTCTTTTGTGCCCTTTTCAGATATGGATATTGCGGACCCTGGCTTTACCATAGATTGGAAGGGAGACATTAATAATGTTTTGCAGCCAATTATGTCCTCTTCAATGAGTTTTTCGGCGTATCTTACCGAGGTTCAAAGAACCCACATAACAACGGCATGCTTTGGAGACGAAGAGTTCAGCATGTTTGTTCGCCTGTACCGTCAGACCGCAACAGAAGAGCAGTTTGAATGGGCAGGCATCATCCACCCAGAAGAGACCACCGAAGAGATTGGTGACGGCTACATTCTGACGACATTTACAGCCAGTGACGGGTTTGCCGCTCTCAAAAACGTCGATTTTAAGCAATCAAACGGTGACCTGTACTCAGGAGAGAAAAACTTAACCTACTGGCTGCAAGAGGTAATTCGAAAGCTTCCTCACTGGGGCATTATAGACGACGAGCTGCAAGGTACAAGCACAGACGGGGGGCACGACTTCCCTCAGCTTACCGAGCACAGATTGGTTCGCCCTGTAAACGACACGTACAACACGTTTCCTTCTACCGACGCGGTGTTAGACCATTACTGGCTTCGATCGGAGTCATTCTACATCCGTCCTAAACCAAGCGAATCAAGGGGTGGTGAGTTTGAACGAAAGAGGCCAAGCCGAAGGAGTGGATTCATCTCCACGTATGAAGTGCTTTCTGACATCTGCGCTTCATTAGGGGCGACATTTTGCATGTCTGAGGGACGGTTTCATATCTTCGACAGGGAACGAATCATCAACGGTGACGACGACACGATAGGCTACTTCAACTGGACATTAAATTCTGACGGCACCCAAAGTCATTCTGTACTTTTTAACTCAAATGGGACAGACGAAGACTCAGATACCCAAGTAACGTACCTAGACCACATAGGTGCTAACTTTATTTTGGGTGCGGTTCGTAGGGGAGTGTACCCTATCGAGTCATTTGGACAGACGCACGAAGGCGCAGGTAGTGATTTGGTGTTTCGATCTGGAATTGGGTATGATGGGCCTGAAATGGAAACCTATCTTCATAGGGTCAACCACTTCACTGGTCAGGCGGATGAGTTGAACGTAATTACTACCAGTAACGCTTACTCAAACCTTCCGCCAAACGGCATAGTGGACGAAATATCTATGCCAAACGGGGACAGCGGGGGCACGTTCAGGCTCCATTTCTCTGGAGACGCTACTTATGAGACCTCTGGATCAGGATTTGAAAACCACAATAGGGGTAATATAGCCGTCTTACGTATGGACGTAAGGGTCTATGACGGTACCTATTGGTTTAGGCTTCGTCGACGCGTAAGAACACTTCAGTACCTTTCAGGAGGGGGGTCAGGCAACCAAGTTGCTCTAGACGTGCCGTCAACTACAGGAGACTACTACCCAAAAACCTACGAACAGTATTCGTGGGTTCGAGACGACGAGTCAAATTATGATACTGCGTTCCTGGAGGTTATGATTGGCGCAGACCCAAGCATCTTAACCGATGAGGATTCGGGCACTACTGACGAGATACTTCAGGATTGGGAGTTGAGTCACGTGTACCATACGCCACCCCTCCTCAAGCAAGATCCTGATGACGAAAACGCTCTGATAGAAGACTTGTCAAGGAATCACTTTATCTACAGGTTTGATGAAGAAATAGAGAACCCAACCCTTGCGGAAGGCGCGACTGGCACGTTTACAAAGATACAAATAAGCCCTAATTTAAGGCTTTACGAAATAGGTCACAACTACCCTTGGAACAATTTGATAGATTTGTACGGTCAAAATCCAGATGTTAACAGTACGTCCTCAGAGAACACTATATTCTCATTCTCCAGTTGGCCGCTCGTAACAAAAAGCACATCTACATCGACTGATGGTCAGTACAACGAAAGCGATTCTGTACTTCGCTCTTTTCAGCTGTCTGGAATCGAGGTTTTTTTGGGCGATGGTACAGAGAATTATGACGCCAGGTATATTTCGCACAGCCAAACGGCATATGGGTCTGAGCAGGTATCTCTAAACGCCACATCGCTTGGCGCTTCGTATGAGAACTCTGGGAACCGCACCTTTGGACGGTATCGGGCAAGCCATCCTAGCGACACGGCTTCGCCGTTGTCAAGGCAGGACAATTTAAAGTTTCACCCTGACGGCTTTACTACATCCGACATGGCCTATACCGATATGTACACTGCGCTAGGTCTTTATACTACCGGAAGAGCATTGAATATTCGTGCAAAAACACGACAATCCGTTTCAGGGACCATTATACGGGGACGCCTAGAGGCCCCAGGACAGTATTCTGATATTTGTAGACCTTATAAGAAGTTCAATACATCAAAGCTATCCACAGGCACTGAGACGTTTTTACCGCACTCATTGACGGTACAGCTGAAAGACCACGCCCAGCGCGTAGAAGCTTTAGTTTGCGGTTACTCAGGCGAGCTGTCCATAGAACAAGATCAAGACGACACTGGTCGAAATCCCAACCGCCCTCCGTCTGGAGGTAATGGCGGATTTACTCCCGGTGGCGGCGCCACACTGCTGTATCAGAAGAACGCAGCGGTTGAAAGCACGGTAGCTGAACACACTACAAAATTAGATTACATAGAAGTAAGTGAACCTGTAGATTTGGACAACATTTCTGCGGGCGGAGATACTACTGATGTCGAGCTGTTTCACTTTTTCCTTGAAAAATAACTATGCCTAATTCATATAAAACAGCTTTCGTAGAGCTAAATCAAACAACGACCCCTACAACTGCTTTAAGAGCGACTGCTTCAACGACGCTTGTCAAGCAAGTTTATTTTTCTCACGCGGATCACCAAGCTGTTGTGGAGTTATACTTTACAGATAACGAAACTGGCAGTAGTGCCGTTTTAGTCAATAAAGTAACAGCTCCATTGGGAGAAATGACACCTCTGCTTAATGATGTTATGGCGTTAGAGAGCGGTCAGATTTTAAGTGTAAAAGACAATCAGTCAACAACTGGCGACGAGTCTTATGTCACCGTGGTGTATGTCGAAAACGTAACGGCGGTAAACGGCCAGTCTATTGACGTGCTAAACGATGTGGACACGACCACGGCACTTCCTTCAACGGGCGATGTGTTGACCTGGGACGGAAACCAATGGGAACCACAAGCAGGGGGTGGAGGCGCTGTAGATTCAGTCAATGGTCAAACTGGTGTAGTCGTCCTTGACATGGATGACATAGACGACGTGGACGCTGCGGCGCCATTTGGCGGTGACGTACTTCAGTGGACTGGATTGGCTTGGGAACCCTCGGGTAAGTTGAATTTGTTGTACTCTTTGCTGAAGGAAGGCGCAGACACATCAATCAAGAATGGGGGTGGCACTGATAGTGAGTTAAAATTAGAGTCAACCAAAGCAACCGTTAGTACTGGAATTACGAAGGTTGTATTGACTGAGACCTCACCTGGTGACATTGAGTTTATAGTTGCTACTGACAGCAGTGGCACAACTGCGTTCACAGCATTGCACATTGACGGGCTGACAGCGGCAAATGAAGCTAACATCATAGTTAAGCAGGGCGCGTTCTTTAAGTTTGACGACGGCTTGTATACGCAATGGATTCGTCCGACTTCAGGGAACACAGCTGACACCGTAGCAATTTTACCTGACAGTTCAGGTCAATTAGCCCTGACGACTGATTTGTACACAGATAGCGATGCGGATGCTAGGATAGCAGCAGCAAGTGTGACTGACCTCACAGATGTGTCCAGCGCAGGTAGTGGTGCTATTATCACCACCGCAGAACGGACTAAACTAACTGGCATTGCTACGGGCGCAACGCTCAACAGCCCTGACTCGATTCTGCTCGACAGAGCGTACCATACTGGCACGCAAACAGCTAGTACGATAAGTGATTTTGACACTGAGGTATCCAACAACACGTCAGTTACTGCTAACACAGCCAAGGTTGGTTACACCGACTCAGCGGTGGACGCACGAATCGCAGCCGCTTCATTCCTCGACCTTTCCGATGCGCCCGCGAGCTACGATGCAAACGAGTTGGTTGTAGTTAATGGCACTGCCACAGGTTTGACCCTTACATCAAAACGCTTGAAGTACAGCGATAGCGAAGTCGTGGATGACCAAAACCGAATATTTGACGTAAGCCAAACCGGGGGAACTGACACGGTGCGAGACTTCATGAACGATACCGCTGCAAGCGCTAGCAGCTCGTCAGCCAAAAATTTCCTAGGCTGGTGGGACGGCACAACGCTAACGATTGAAGGAATGGTCAACACCAACGCCCAACCGCCACAAGGAGCAACAGCCGGTGCGCCACTTTGGCTCGGAACAAGCGGAGCCATTAGCGCAGCAGCCCCAACGACAGCTACCCACTACAGTCGCATCATCGGATACCACATAGGAACCGACCAAGGAGGGGACGCACTCATCTACTTTAAACCATCACCCGACTGGGTAGAGATTTCGTAATGGGCATAGACAAAGTAAACGACACCTCTTGGGCTAACCTGTCTAAGATAAGCGATGTAACTAAGGCGGACATCGCAGCGTTTAGCGGTATAGATGCACCCGCAGCATCGTCGGGCATAGTTACTTCAAACCTTGTGCATCACTATGATGCCTCTTTGACCGGAGGAGCAACATCTACACAACTTGTTGACCAAGGATCAGGAGGTTACAACTTGACGTACAGGAACGGAGTAGTTCAGCCAACTGGTGGTAGTGTGTGGGTTGAGTTTGATGGAACGAACGACTACACAGGCACGTTAAATTCTGTGCCTAGCACAATGGTTCCTGCTAACTTCGCTGATGCTTATACGTGGTCTGCATTCTACGACCACGATTCTAAGAACGGGACTCAGTGTCTGTTCGGTGCGTTTGAGTACGGCAGCCAATACTCATTTGTAGGGTTGTATATAAGCTGGAATGCGGCTAATTCCTACTACGTTCTGACAGCCGCTGCGCGTTATGACAATAACCAAAGACAATATTGGCGAACATCCACGACGCACACCACTAATCCAGCGCAATTTACTTTTACTCACGACGGGAGTAGAACAGCAGCGGGCGGTAAGATTTACATTAATGGAGTTGCGCAGACAACAGGATTAATTATTAATTCAGGAAGCGGCAGTTATGTAGTAGACTATAGTGGTGCAACTTTTGGTCAGGGAGCAGATGACCAGCGAACTTATTATTACGACGGCTTGATAGGCGAATGCCTTATGTATGATGCAGAACTTACTGCTGCACAGGTTCTACAAAACTACAATGCAAGTAAAGCCAAACACGGATTATAATGCATTTCGAAGACAGACATTACGTAGTGTTTGACCTCACAGAGGTAGGAACAATCGACTTCTCTGAGGTCATGGAGACATCAGCAGATACGCTGAGAAAAAACTTGGCTGACACGCAAAGCTTTGTAAAGTACGAAGGGGATATGCCTGCTTCAATTGCTGCTCTTACAACACGCAGTGAAGAGTACACGCACGGACAGATACTTGCGATTTTAGCAGGTTCAGATTGGACACCTACAGAAGAAGAGTTTTAATGATCGAACGACACATTGACCTTATCGTAGTACATGCTACATCCACATACGCCACAATGGACGTTGGGGTAGACTGGATAGATCGGCTTCACAAGAAGTTCGGATGGAAAGGCTGTGGTTACCATTTCGTAATTCGACGTGACGGAACGGTAGAGGCGGGGCGCGACGTGTCTATTCCTGGCGCTCACGCAAAAGGATTCAACGCCAACAGCATCGGCATCTGCTACGCTGGAGGGCTTGACCCCAAAGGGGACCCAGAGGACAACCGCACGCCCGAACAAAAAGAGGCCATGCGAAGCATCCTTGACACCCTTACACACGTTTTCCCAGAAGCAAAGGTAGTTGGGCACCGCGACCTGCCAGAAGTGCGAAAGGCGTGCCCTTGTTTCGACGTAAAAGAATGGTACTATGGAGAAGATTAAAGACACCAAGCTGGGCGCTTGGATTAAAGAGAAAGCACCACACCTTATGGACACAGTGGGCGACCTGCTTCCAGACAGCGGTGGACTCGGAGTGGTAAAGAACTTGCTACGACTGGAAGACGTAGATCCTGTAGAGGTTCAGGCACGCATTGACGCGGAGGTAGAATTTCAGAAGACCGTCACGGAGCGATGGAAGGCTGATATGTCGAGCGATGTCAAGCTTGCCAAGCTAATACGACCCATGACCCTTATTTCTCTTATGGTGTTGTTCTGCCTTACGATGGTCTTCGACAGCGTCGGCAAGTTCAACTTTGATGTAAAAGATTCGTATGTAGACCTGTTGCAGGTCTTAATGTTAACGGCGTTCGGTGCGTACTTCGCGGGACGGACAATAGAAAAAACTAAAAACTAATGGAGCACCTAAGTCATTTTGAATTTTTAGCTGTGGCGGGAGCCTTGATAAGCGGTTGGCTAAAATTCCAGTCTGACTACAACAAGCTGTCCGCTCGTGTAAAGGCTTTGGAAATGGATAACACCGAATTTAAGGACGACGTAAAACAACTCCTAAAGGACATTCAGGAGATCAAGCTTTTACTTGCGAAGAACCAAGTAAGCTGAACCGTGGTTGGTTGAAAAAGAAAGGGGGAGGTAACACACGAGAACCCTCCCCCTTTCGCTATCCGAAATAATACAGCTGGGATATCCAGCACTCACTCACACGCTTCATCGAACTGGGCACGCTCCCGTGTCGCAGTCCATAATCTCAACCTCATCCATTTCGAGCTGTTCCAAGCTACGAATCGGCATCACACGACTCGACATCTCGATGTAGGTTGCCTCGTCAATCTCTTCCATTGGAGCCTGCTTAAAACCGTGGTCGCTGTGCAGGAGGAAGGAGACCGATTTGACATTTTTGTAGTTGAGACGAAGCCACTCCTTTATTTCGTCTAGCTCCTCTAACCTATAGTAAATGGTGACCGAAACCGCGTTGTCCGACCACTCTGCCTGAAGGCGCTTAATCACCTCAAGCTGGTCGATAGCAGTCATGTCACCTGCAAACATAGTGTTCGACGGGAACTTACAGGGGAAGCTAACCACTACAGTTGACTTGTCCTCGGTCCCGTCAAAGTTCAGCACGTACTCCACAGGGTACCCGTGCTTCCTGGCGGTAGATGCCAGATCGCTATCAGCTGCCATTCGGATACGTCGGATGTAGAACTCGCTGTATCCTGGATGCGCCCCTGGTGTAACGCCAGCAAGTAAACTAAGCGTTCCAGATGGCTTGACTGTTGTAAGTTTAACGGATGTTGGGTATCCTGCCAGTTTAGAGTATTCTTTGTCATAGTTGCGTAAGTATTCGTAACAACCGTCTAACCAACTACGCTGCTCGTCGGTGGCCTGCAAGTAACCAGTCACGCCGATGCCCATTCGCATGTTTTTATGGACGATGTCCTCTGTTTCTTTGATGGCGCACTTAATCGCCAGGCTGTGCTTGTTGATACGGTACAGGAACCGGGCGACTTTCAGCAGCTCGTGGTAGTCCTGAATGTTCGGCAAGTAGATTTCTGCCAAACAACAAGTCTCATAGTTGGCAAGCGACTGCTCGGCACAAGGGTTGAACCCCTGTACGTCGGGATCAGGGTACTCCGTCTCAAACGTGCGGCCCATCTTCCGTGAGGCGTCAAGGTTGATGAGACCATACGGTTCGCCATTACCACGGTAGCCCTCCCAGAACTCGTCAGGCAGCTGCGAGATGTCCGAGCAGATAACCGAGTTGTTTGACATGGCTCGCCAGTTTGGTACGCCACCAAGGTCCCAGCGCTTCGCACGCAAGTACTCGATGTCGTCGCAGTCGCCTAACGCAATCTGAGCGCTTCTACGGACGTTTCCTGCCACTACAATCTTCCCGATGATGTTCATGATGTCGAGGCAGTCTACAGGGCGTAGACGCTGCCCTGAGCGCTTATTGAGGATGGTGTTGATCTCGCCCATCCCCCACACCAGGTCGTCAGGACCAGAAGCGGTCCCACCAAAGCCCTTAATTGGAGAACCTTTAGAACGGATGAGGTGAGCAGCATACGTAAAGTCCTCTCCCGTTACAAACGAAGCTTCCAAAACACGGCGCAGCAACTCTACCCACCCCTCGCGGCTGTCGGGGACGATGAAGTCGGCGTCATTGGCATCGGTTCGCTCTACGTTGACACGAGCCTTAACCTTCGGCAGTTGATAAACATTCTCTCGCTGGATGTTGAACCCGACTCCAGAGCCAAGCATAAGCATCTCGAACGCCCAAGTGAACGGACGGATAGGGTCATCTACCACCACGAAGGCGCAGTTCTGAAGGGACGGTAAACCCAGTCGGTCCACCGTCTCTGTTCCGAGCTGCCATAGGAATCGACCCGCCACCGTGCCCTTCAGCTCCATCATGATTCGCTTTAGGTCACCTTCCTCAAACTGAGTGAAGCCTACGTTAAGCTGATCACGACAGGCGTCAATCACACGATCAACGGTCTGTTCCCATTCCTCTGTCTGTCCGTCACCTACTGGTCGCGCATAGGTGCGTTTAAATACGGGGTACCCAACTTCCCCCCAGGGTGTTTCATTTGTTTGCATACTGTTCTGCTACTCTTTTGTATTGTTGTTGCATAAATTCGGTAGATGTCGGTACGACCCGAACAATTTCCCGTTCGTGAGTTTTTTTGACGATCACGTGTCGTCGTGGGCGCTGACGCCTCTGCGGTTTACGTTTAGGTTTGGGTTTCGTCATTTCCTTGATTATGCTCTTTTGATTTCTCAGAAGAACAACGGCCAAGGCCACCAAGCCCAATTGCAAGAGAAGGATAGCCTGTAACATCAGAAAAGATGTGTTATCCTAGCCACTTGACCGTGCTTAGGGTGGTGAACAAAACCCTCTACCGCCTTTGGCGCGTGCTGATATCCGTTTCGGTGGTGCCAGCTGTCCGCGCCCGAAGGTGACCGTAGAGATTCTACTGTAACGCCAGGGAAGTCCTTACTAGTTTTATGGTGTACGTGGTGTGTGTATACGTACCTATGCTCTGTTTGCGACCAGTATAAGGGTGCCTCTGTAGCCATCAGTATTGGCAAGTCGGCAGTTTTCGCACCGTCACCGTGAGTGGTGCCGATGAGATTGTTGCCATATTTGTAGTATTTCCTGTGGTGCAGGTTGCTGTCGAACGACATGTTCGGTTCCTCAGAGAACCACGTAGCGATGATATCGCACAGGAAAAACCCGTTGGTGTAGTCGTGGTTGGAAGGGTTGAACATGAAGTGTACAGGTGCCACACCAAGTAGAGTTTCGATGAGGTCTATATACAACTGTTTTGCGAGCAAAAAGTTGCTAAACCACATACCATCTGTATCCTGCGGGGTGCCCGAAGTGGTAACCCGACGAGGAGAGTCGATATGCAGGACGTCGTTCCCAGCCACAAATACGATTTGGTCTATGCCAAACGCTTTGCACTTGCTAAGGATGCCATGCACACCTTCCTTCACGCGAGCTACCGCCATGTTGCTGTCATAAGCCTCTCCCGTCTCGAACGCCATAGACAATTTGCCGATATGGATGTCGGCAGGGTCAATGACGAGACAATGAGGATTGCTTATAGACCCGTACTCGACACCGGGGTACTTTGGAACGTAGTCCTTCATAGAGCCGAGAATCGCCTCTTTAATATCGTTCCAGTCTATCTCGTTGTCGTTTTTTACATGCAACGAAAAGTGATCCCCTTTGTACCAGTACGAACTCACACGGTCAGCAGGCACGCCGCTCGCCGAAGCGAATTCGTACATACTGCTATGTGAATCGCTGTTCCTGACAAGGTTAGAGATTGATCTTCGAACACTGTCCTCGGACACGCCGAAGTCGTGACTTTTCATCAACTCCCTAGCCACCTCCGCGTTGGTCAAGCCTTTGCCGCGCAACTCCAGGATTTTACTTAGGTGTTCGGAGTATTTACTCATTCTTAATTATTTCGTAGTTATCAAGTATCTCCTCCGGACTGTAGCCCATTTCCTTCAACCGCAGCATCTTAGACAGATTGACTAGCTGAGACTCCGAGGGGGTCTTTTCTAGCTTGAAGTCTATGTCAGCGTTGTAGTTGGATTGCTTGTCCCTCATCCCGCAGATGTCTGCTGCGGTCATCAGTAAAGCCTCCTCCAGGTACGCATCGTAGACCCTGTCCAAGTACACGTTGTGCTCGCAATCGTAGTGTTCGTCTGCGACGGCACGCATGATGTCTAGCTTGTCCTTCTCGTAACCGGACATAGAAAAAATCATGTCCGTAGACGTGGCGTAACTCATGTCCGCGTGGTAAGAAACGGGAGCGCGATAATAGTTCAGAGCATGCGATATCTTCTTGTATGGAAGATACAGTTTGTTGCGCAGGAACCAGGCTATTAATCGCCGATCGGGACACTCCTTTGGGTTATCGAATCCGAACTCACCAAGGATATCGTTGGTGAGCCAATTTATCTCTTTACTTGTGAGGAACTTGGTTTTATTGAATCGTTCTAAGATGTTCATATTACATTCACGAAAGTTGATTTGTAATACTTCTCGTTGACAAGTTTGAACAGGAACTTGTGCTGTCGCTTCCCTGCCGACTCCTGAATGACGCCGTGCGACTTGCACTTACCTTTCAGGGTACGCATGGTGCCCAGCTTATTCCCGTTCATGCCACAGAAGTAGTTAAACGCTGAAAACAAATCCGATTGATGAATCCACAGAGAGTCTGGACCTTCGTCCTTCGCCTTGATGATTTCCAAGCCACTCGCTCCGAGGAACGACAGGAACGTATCGCCGTCGTACCGCAGGTCGTCGAGCGCTTGCGCTAAGGACTCAGGGCGCACCATCCGCCCAAAGTTGTTCTGCATCTCAAGCAGGCAGTCGATCATGTCCATGACCATCTCGCGTTGCTCTTTTGGGGCAGCTAACTTCTTTCCGATGAACGGGTCTCTGTTTTTCTCGTCAACAGGATTATTGAATTGGACAATATCGATACGTCGACTTATCCCGGAGTCGCCCAGAGCGTGCGTAAAGCCAATCTCGTTGGAGGCCACTATGAGCGAGGCGCGGGGCACGAAGTACTCGACCTCGCGGTAAAGCCTACGCCCACTAATCTCTTCCTTCGAAACTATTTGCTTTAGCACGTCCTTGTTGCCTAGGTTGCCTGATGCGTCACCGCAGATGCAGAGTATGTGATTGGCTAAGTCGATCCTGTAACGGCTCTCGTCTTTGGTTAGGTTCCTCAAATCATCTACTCGGCACGCATTCTGCTTACCTATAGTCGCTACTACTGCATCAATCAATGTGGATTTGCCACTGGCGCCTACACCCATGAGCAGAAGCATTCTCTGCGCATGCATAGGATCGCCTGCGATAGCGTTGATGAACGAAGCCAATACATACCTCCTCATCTCTTCATTAGGGATGATTTGATTAATGAACTTCGCCCACACCAACGACTCTTCTCGGTCTCCATAGTAGTTGAATGGCAAGCAGTAGGTAAACACAGATCGGTGGTCATGCCCCTCGATGAACTCCAGTTGTGACTGCGATATCATTAATCGCCCGTCCATGAAGTTCAAACC
>Ga0208428_1000829_pt1 | contig 13613 bp, 15 predicted proteins | sample DEB08_DNA_11_FD_184535 | JGI IMG/M metagenome (GOLD analysis project Ga0208428, IMG submission 184535) | Aqueous microbial communities from the Delaware River and Bay under freshwater to marine salinity gradient to study organic matter... | ecosystem: Environmental > Aquatic > Marine > Coastal ... | reverse complement strand
GCGGATTTGTCAACACCTTTTTTCGGGAAACAGGGCGGTTCGCAAATTTTTTTATAGGTTCGCGGCGTTATCAGGTTGACAAACACCCTTTACTTTCCTATAATCGAAGATAAAACCCCCAACCCTACGAAAGAAGGATAGCGGATGTTCGCGGCTGCCCTGTTGGTTTGCCCCGTGTTCGCAGCCCAAGAATGCTTGGAACTTACGGACAATAGAGGCCCTTACCCATCAGAGGAAGCCTGTCTCGTTCGCATAGAAGAGATGGTCAATCACGTCAAGACTGTATTACCGCCCCCTTACGTCATCTATTATAAGTGCGAACCTCCCGGAGTAGAACTGTGAACCTCTTACCACAAACCTCAACCAAAAAACCTGCCCTCACCGAAAAACAGGAAACCTTCTTGGACACCCTCTTTTCGAACGGTGGGGACGTCCACGCTGCTGCTGAGATTGCCGGGTATAGCCCCGGTTCCGTAGGGTGGCTCAAAGACCGCCTGTCAGATGAGATTGTCGAACGGACACGCACCATGCTGTCATCTCAGGCTCTCAAAGCTGCGAACAAGATTGTGAGTCTCATCGATTCTCCCGACATCGAACGTCAGGATACCCTTCGTATGCAGGCAGCCGAAGCCATTCTCAATCGGGTAGGCCTCGGAAAGCAAGAAACCCTAAATCACAACGTCCAAGCAGTTCACGGCGTCGTGCTTCTTCCCCCCAAGAAACAAGACATCGAGGAGGTTATAATCGATGGTTAGCCCTAAATCACCGGGTAGAACAGAGGTTAAAACAGTCAGAAGAACTTCTTCTGACATCACAAAGTTCGGCCCAGAAATTAAAAAGTTTTTTCCACAGTTTGATAAGTTAACAACAAGACAAAAAGGCACGTTAGCTACGGCTTATGCTCTTCAAGATGATATGTTAGAAACTTATGGAAAGGATGATGAGCTTTACAAAAAGCGTTATTCAAACGAAGCTATAAAAGCAAGAGGCTTGGCTTTTCTAGGTGTTAAAACAGAAAAAGATGAGAAGTATAGAGAACTTTCCATTGGACCAACGGGACGTAGAATGGTAAAAAGAGAGCCTCTCGCCCAAGGTGGCAGGGTTCATAGGGGTCGCACGGCCTCCGGAAGCGCGGAAAAGTAAGCCCCGTGCCTCGCAAAAGAGTCCTGACTCCCCCAAGCCCTGAAAAACTCGCCCAGCCGCGAACTCGTGGGCGTCCTAAAAAGCTTCCCGGCGAAGAAAAAGGCCCGTACAACACCTCTTTAGAGGAACGGGCAAGGCGACGGCTCCGCCTCAAGCTCCAAAATGCTAAAAAAGGCGCAGATAAGGCCAAAAAACAAGCAGAAGCCAAGAATCGCAAGGTAAAAACCTTAAAAGAGTCGGCTAAGAAGGTAGAAAAAGCCCTGCAAGGGGACAAAACACGGGTTATCGACCAAGGTGACCTCGAAAACCTACCTCCAGCAGTCGCAGACCTCATCGATGACACCCCTGTGGTGTTCAAACCTAACCCCGGTCCACAAGAGGAGTTCCTAAGTGCGCCAGAACAAGACGTTTTATATGGAGGAGCCGCTGGAGGGGGTAAGTCTTTTGCTTTGCTGGCTGACCCTCTGCGGTACTGTCACAACCCTAATCACCGTGGGCTTCTTCTTAGGCGTACTCTGGACGAACTCACCGAACTTATAGACAAGTCTCGACAGCTCTACCCTAAGGCCTTTCCCGGAGCCACGTTCCGAGAGTCGAAGTCTACGTGGCATTTCCCCTCTGGGGCCACCATGTGGTTCACGTACCTCGACAGGGACAAGGATGTGACCCGTTTTCAAGGTCAGGCCTTCAACTGGATAGGCATCGACGAGATAACCCAATACCCTACCAGCTACGTCTGGGACTATCTTCGTTCGCGTCTTCGTTCTACGGACCCTGAACTTCAGCAGAACCTGTCGATGCGCTGCACAGCAAACCCCGGCGGTGTCGGAGGTTGGTGGGTCAAGAAGATGTACATCGACCGCCACGAACCCAACAGGAGGTTCGGAGCAGACGACCCCGAAACAGGAAAGATGTTCGTGTGGCCCGAAGGCCACGAAAAAGCAGGTCAGCCGTTGTTCTTTCGCAAGTTCGTTCCGGCGCGGTTGACTGACAACCCCTACCTCATGGCAGACGGTCAATATGAGGCCATGCTGAGGTCGCTCCCGGAAGTAGAGCGAAAGAGACTTCTGGATGGGGATTGGGATGTAGCAGAGGGAGCGGCTTTCCCAGAATTTTCACGAGTGAGGCACATTGTCGAACCTTTCGACTTACCTACCAACTGGCCCCGTATACGAGCAGCCGACTATGGCTACTCTAGTCCTTCGTGTGTCCTATGGGGTGCTATCGATTGGGATAATAATATCTGGGTATATCGAGAGCTTTATGTAAAACACTTGACAGCCGAACAATTAGCTGATAAAATATTAGAATGTGAGGAACTAGACCCAACTCCACATTACACAGTTCTAGACGCCTCATGTTGGAATAAGACAGGCTTCGGCCCTTCTATCGCAGAAACGATGATGAGGGCTGGTGTACGGTGGTTACCGTCAGACCGCAACCGTCTTCAAGGAAAAATGGAAATACACAGGCGGCTTGCAGACGACCCCTACACAAAAGAACCACGCCTCCGTATCTTTTCCAACTGCAAACATATTTCTGCTCAACTATCCGGCATCCCCCTGTCCAAAACGAACAGTGAGGATGTCGATACGAAAGCAGAGGACCACGCTTACGACGCACTGCGTTACATGGTGATGACGCGAACCAGCGGTTACACCTCGATTCATAAAACCTTGCAAGGCATTAAGGAACAGACGTTCCAAGCCTTCGATAACACGTTTGGTTACTGATGGCTACACAAAGCAATTTACAAAGTGGCGCAAAGTTCACAACTCTTCCTGAACTTATGGACGTTCAGACGTCTACATTACGGGACGTTATCAAAGCATATGAGAAGGCGAGTGGCTCTAAAGGCTGGTCTTCTACGTTTACAGGTAAAGGTAAAGTTGCCGAAATATTCAAGCCTTATCTTGATGAACCAGCCATTAATTTTATAGATAGCTTTTCTGATGATGACACTAATCCTCTCATTAAAGCATTTGATACCACAGATAAAGTAGGTTCGCGGCGAACTATACACTCTAAGTTCAGAGCTATTGAATTTACTTTACAAGACCAGCTCAAGCGTCAAGGTTCGTTAGTGCAGTTATTTCCTCAGGGAATGCCTCTAGCCTCCGACCGTGTTATAAATCCGGACAAGCCTCTTCCTAAATCTGCAAGATACACTTTTAATCCGGGAAAACTTGGAGAGTTTCAAGTTGCTTTAGAAAACTACGCAAAAGCAAATCCTCAAGACATAGGCGTCGTAAATGCACTCTTTGCTCAGATGCACTTAGGTTTGAGACCCGGAGAAATAGCTAACGCACCTGCCTCCGCTCTTCGTCCTCCCGAAAAGTTAAGTAAATCTTGGGGTTTCTATTTAGACACAGATACGCCGGGTGTCAAAATGGATAATAATTTAAACATCGCTATAGGTCCTCGTACATATCATTATATGCAACAAGGATTAAATGCAGGTGGTCAAAATCTTTTTGTAAATCCAGATGGCTCTCCTATAACTACTGGAGATATGACTCGTGTTGTTAAACAGATTAAAGTTCCCGGAATTATGGAAGATATGGAAAATGGAGTAAAGCTTGACGCATTACAGGAAGCTTATGATTTAAGAAGAATGCACGCGACAACCGCATACACGTTGTTTCCCGGTCAAGGTGATAAGGTAGCAGCATCACGAGGTAGAGCTGTTGGTGCAGTTCTCAAAGGTGCAGGTGCAGAAAAAGACTACATAGCTTTAGCTCCGGGATTCTACGCTGAAGCATCGACAGATGTTCCGTTTGCCATGGATGCGTGGCTTTTTCAAGAAGCACGAGCTTTAGAATTAGGAGCAGATATTCCAGAAGGTCAGAGGCTGTCCTACGATACAGATTTTATATCTGGTAATGTTATTTTTGAAGATGAAAACTCTCCTGTAAAAATAGGAAACCTAAATGCTAAATATGTAGAACCATCTAAAAAAATTAAGATTGAAGCTGTGACTCCAAAAAAACCAGTTTCTTCAGAAGAGATAGACATAGGGTTCGAAACTGCATCTGAAAAAGGCGTTATGGCAAGTCCAGAACTTCAAGACACGTTAAAGCGAAATAATTTAGATTTAGAAAAGGTTATTGCTTCTATAAAAGGTGTAGGAAAGACAACTTTGAAGGCTGTCCCTCTTGCAGGAGCAGGTTTGGCTTATCAAGGCTACAGGGAAGCTGGTGCGTCTGTGCCGGAAGCTATTCTCGGTGCTGCTCTCGAAGAAACTCCTTTAGGTCTGGGTGTTATGGCAGAGGACGTAGGCTTTGTATCTCCTGCTGGAGAAACAGAAGCAGAAATGCGCGAACTAGAAGTGGCTCAAGACCCTGAACGTATGGCAGGTCCCTACGCAGGCCAAGACTTCATTCCTGCTCAAGAAGGACCCGTAGATGAAAGTCTCGATGTAATCAAACGAGACGTAGAAATGGGAACGGTGGATGCGGTTCCGGAAGCCCCCATCCCTAGCCCTCAAGAAAACCAAGGCTTCCTAAACCCAACCCTATAATCCTCAGGAGAAAACCATGCCGATGAACAATTACAATTACGGCGCAGCTTACATCATGGGTTCGGACAAGACTTCGGTCGACGCGAACATGGGTGAAAGCAAGCTGTATCGGGAAGGCCTAGAGTTCGACACTCGCGCCAAGACCGATGTTCTGACGGAAGACATGCCAAAGAAGATGAGCAAAAAGGCAGTCGACCCGTCCGTAATGAAAATGGCTGAAGAACGCGATTACTAATCATGGCAACAGAAGATAACTTCCTCCAACCGGAAGACGACACACAGATTGGCGTCACGAACCCTGACGAGTTTATGCCCGGCCTAGCCGGATATGTCAAGTCTAAGTTCGAGGATGCGGAAAACGGACGCTACGCCCACGAACAGCGGTGGCTTCAAGCCTATAAAAACTTTCGTGGCATCTACGACTCGACGACCCAATATCGGGATTCGGAGCGGTCTAAGGTGTTTGTTCGCATAACCAAAACGAAGGTTCTTGCAGCTTTCGGTCAGATTATCGACATCTTGTTCACGAACAAAAAGTTTCCCCTCGTTGTCGAGTCTACCCCGGTTCCGGAAGGTATCGCTGAATTTGCCCACATGGAGACGCCTCTCGACCAAATGACCCAGCAAGACCCCTACGGCTTTGCAGGAGACGGTAGAGAGCTTCGCCCCGGTGCTATGCAGGCAGAACAGCCTAAAGCCTTTCTAGGAGGCTTACAGGGCGAATACGGGCAACTTCCGCTTGTAGAGGGTAAAGCCAAGCTCGGCGAACCTCAGATTAGTCCTGCTGAAGAAGCTGCTCGTCGGATGGAGAAAACTATCCACGACCAGTTGTTAGACACCAACGCAGTTAATGTTCTTCGCAAATCAATATTTGAAGCTTCGCTTTTCGGAACGGGTATCGTCAAGGGACCGTTCAATTTTAATAAACGGGTACATAAGTGGGAACGAGATGATAATGGGCAGCGTGAGTATAGCCCATACGAACGTGTAGTTCCTCGCATCGAAATGGTATCCCTCTGGGACTTTCACCCCGACCCTTCCGCTACTTCTATCGAAGACTGCGAGTATGTTATCGAACGTCACAGGTTCAATCGCCAACAGCTTCGCAGCCTCATCAAGCGTCCTCACTTCATCTCTTCGGCTATCGAAGAGTGCCTCGCCAAAGGTCCGAACTATGAGGATAAGTATTATGAGGATACCATTCGGGAAGACGAAACTGAGGCATACTACCAAGAAAACCGTTATGAGGTCTTGGAATATTGGGGCGTTATCGACTCAAAGTTCGCTCAGGAAGCAGGTCTAGAAGGTGCGAATGAAATGTCTGAGTTCGACGAGGTTCAGGTTAATATCTGGGTCTGTGGAAACATGGTCATTCGCTGCGTTCTCAACCCTTTCACTCCTGCCCGTATCCCATACCAAGTGTTCCCTTACGAAGTAAACCCCTATCAAATCTGGGGTGTTGGCGTAGCAGAAAACATGGAAGATGCCCAGAAGTTGATGAACGGTCACGTTCGCATGGCTATCGACAACCTCGCCCTTGCTGGTAACCTCGTGTTCGATGTCGACGAAGCAAGTCTCGTACCGGGTCAAAACATGGATATCTTTCCCGGTAAGATTTTCAGACGGCAGTCTGGTGTTACCGGAACAGCAATCAACGGCTTGAAGTTTCCGAACACGGCAGGCGAAAATTTGCAGATGTATCAGATTAGCCGTCAGTTGGCTGATGAAGAGACTGGCATTCCGTCGATTATCCACGGACAGACAGGCGTCACCGGAACTGGGCGAACTGCTGCTGGCCTCTCGATGCTGATGGGTTCGGCAGGTCTTTCTATGAAGACTGTCATCAAGAACATCGATGATATGCTCCTGAAGCCTCTCGGCGAGTCTTACTTTCAGTGGAACATGCAGTTCAACGAGGAAGTTGAAGATATTGTCGGCGACCTAGAGATTAAACCACGGGGTGTTGCTGCCGTGATGCAGAAAGAGGTTCGCACACAGCGTCTTACTGCCCTGCTGCAAACCGTTGCGAACCCGATGTTGGCTCCGTTCATCAAGATACCGAACCTGATGCGCGAACTGGCTATCTCACAGGACATCGACCCGGACAGCCTTGTCAACGATACGAACGAAGCACAACTTTATGCACAGATGTTACAAGGGATGATGGCAAATGCACAACAAAGAGCAAGCGAAGAAGCTGGGGCCGCTGGTCAGCAACCCGGCGGCATGGAACAGTCTGGAGGAGTATCTCCAAGACCTGAAGGCACTGACCTTTCGGGGTCTGGTAACGGCACAATCGGAGTCGGAACTGCGCCAAATGCAGGGGAAAGCGGCTTTACTGGAAACCCTCCTGAAGCTTAAGGATAATCACGACTCTTACCTACGAGAGAAATAATGCTATGGCTGTAAAACTAACGCCCGAACAATACTCAAACCAGTTCATCGATTTTTACAATCAATATTTAGGCTTGCCTAAGATGGACACTATCTTTACGACTCCCGAACCGGAGCCGGAAGATGAGGGGTTAGCTCCATCTCAGCAGATTTTAGAAGAGAGGGGTGTAGAAACTCTATCTCCTTCTCAAGAGCAAAACATCGTTTCGGGCATGACCGTCTACTCCGGAACGAACTTTCAAGGTGTTTCCAACATAGGGCAGCTTTCTTCTGAAGTCTTCGACCCATCTAAGAGTTTGACTGGAGACCGAGTTCCTCTACTCGATGCAGGGGCAGAGGTTGTGGCTGGGTATTTTTCAACGGATATTGAGATGCCGACTATGGGTGAGGCTGCAAAAACAGCCGGGGCAGCCGCGGTAACTGGTATCGCGGGAGCCGCAGGAAGCCTAGTTTTCGGACCTTTGATTGGCGGCGAACAAAGCACTAACGCTTTTGGAAAAACATCTTTCAGGCCTTCCGGAATTCCCGGCTTTGCCTTCGACATGGTTAAAAATCTACAATCTAAGGACATCGCAGCGATAAAGGCTGCACAAGCTGCACAGTCTACCACAACAGGTTTTGCGGCTACCTTTGGAAACTATGGCATCACTCGCGCTCCCGGTTCCGGAACTTACACGGGAAACATGCAGGGTCTCACCCACGGACAGGTAAAAGCCATCGAGGCCATCAGCAAAGGTTATACTCCTAGCTCCTACAATATGACAGCCGAAACAGGCGATAAAATAGCCGATGGCGGAGGAGTGACTTTAGGTGGTACGGTTGGTGGATATTATGCTGGGGATGGTTCGTATGTCAGTCCGACAGGAAAAGGCTCTGCCTACGGTTCGATGAGTGCTGCTGCACAGTTAGGTCAACAGTACGGAGTCAGTACGGAAACGGCAGTAGACGTTCTCGGAAAGGTTCGTTCTGGTCAATATTCGGACGTTGCAGCAGGGATGGCAGCAGCAAAGGCTGAACAAGAAGCTGCAAAAGCTCCCAAAGAACAACTAGCAGAAATTTTAAGTAACTCAGCCGCAACTGAAGGAAAAGGCTTTGGTATTTCAGGGCCTGATGCCTATGGGGGTAAAGGAAGTAGTGACAAAGGCGGTTATTCAGGTGGAGCTAGTGGTAGAAGTTCTGGCAGTCATAGTATGGGGTATCGTGCCATGGGAGGTCCTATCGGCCTAGCCAATGGTGGCGTAGCCGGACAGATGGCAGGTCAGTCTGGTTTTGTAGACCAACCCCCCAGTCAAGTACCCGATGGTGAAACCGTAGCAGACAACGTCGAGACCCAACTTCCCGAAGGCGCATTTGTTATCAATGCGGCTGCCGTCGAGTTCGCGGGAGAGCAGGATATCAAGAAAATGCTTCTCGATGCACACGAAGAAGCGGTTCGCAGAGGATTAACGGTTGACAAACAAGGTGATGGTGCTAAAATGATAGATGTTGCTATTTCTCGCGGAGAAGTAGTTGTCGCTCCCCACCTCGCCAAAATCATCGGTATCGACCGCCTTCGAAAGATAAACAATCGCGGTAAGCGTGAAACCCAAGAACGCATCGAAGAAAATGGGCAAGAACCTATGGGTGCAGCCCAAGGTATGCTTATCATGGGTAGGGGTGATAACACAAGCTTAGATGTTACGGCTCCCACAGGCTTCGAAGAAGGAACCTTAGACACAGGTTTTCTCGGTTCACCTCCAGAGTACCAACCTCCAGCAGACGTAGGCGAAGATGTTCCGATGGAAGAAGCGGCAGAGCTTCCTGAAGACTTTGCCAACCGCCTCGAACAGCACTTCGGACAGGGCGTATCCCGCACTCGAAACGATAAGTTCTACCGTTCGCTTTCTGAACAAGAGCTTCTGGCTCACCTGATTGTTGCTGAAACTAAGGCTGCAGGCGCAGACCCTGACGACATGTATGCCGTAGGACAGACGGTTATCAACCGAATCAACTCCGACAGACCAGAGTTCAAAAACAAGAAGACTGTTGCTGACGTCGCTTTATCACGCCTTCAAAAGGGCGGCTACGAATATACGGGCATGGACGTCACTCGCAACAAGGCAATACAAGAAGAATTTAAGTCCACTCCAGAAAATATCCGCAACGGCTACGCACGAGCTTATGTCATAGCCGGAGACCTTCTCAGCGGTGAAATGGAAGCATCTCCTATCGTAAGCCCAGACATTATGTGGTACACACGAAAAGATGCACAAAACAAGTGGATGCAAGAGAATTTGGACTTTGTAGATACGCATGGTTTACATGACTTCTACAAAGCACCCAAGTAAGACTTGTCAGCTACCCGCAAGTTCGCGGCCCTGACGTAACCGAAGCAGCTACCCACAGCCAAGTGGCCCTGCAATATGAGGTATAAAAAAATGGCAACCAAAGTAAGAGGCCACCGTGCCAATAAACCAAACGATTCGTTTGGAACAGTAAATAGCGAAAGCTTATATCGTGGTAAATACCGTGATGATGTCTACAAAGACGAGGACGATGAAGAAACAGTAGAAGCTCAAGAAGCTGACCCCTCGAACGAAGAGGCTACTCAGCAAGAAGAATCGAACAGCTTCGTCCAAGAAAAGAAGACTAGCGACGAACACGATTACAAGAAACGCTATGACGACCTGAAACGTCACTACGACGACAAGGTTAACGAGTTCAAGCAAGAGATTGCGAACCTTCGTGAAGCCGTACAGAAGAAGGTGGTAGATATGCCGAGAGGTGTACAAGCCCCCCGAACACAAGAAGAGCTTGAAGAGTTCAAAGAACGTTACCCTGATGTTTTCGAAGTGGTACAGACGGTATCGTCAATCGAAACTGAAGCACAAGTTGCTAAGTTGCGAGAAGAGCTTGGGACTATCAAGGAACGGGAAAAGCAGTTAGAAAAGCAGAAAGCCTACGAGGAACTGCTCAGACTACAACCCGATTTTGATAAGATAAAAGCAGACCAAGACTTTCTCTCATGGCTTGAAGAACAACCTGCTTCAATCTCAGACGGCATCTACAAAAACAATACGGATGCTAGATGGGCGGCACGGGTCGTAGACCTTTATAAGGCCGACAAAGGCCTAAACCAGAAGAAAACCAAATCTTCATCTGCAGCAGAAGCAGTGACCAGAACCCCTGCGAGGGAAGTCAAGACTAATGCGACAGATGGTAAACGGGTTTGGAAAGCTTCGCAAATCGCCAAGATGAAACCCCACGAGTTCGAAAAGCTAGAAAGCGAACTGGACTCTGCAAGGGCTGAAGGGCGAATCGACTACAACAACTAACCTAACCTCAAAAATGGAAGGATAATCCAATGGCTTTTGATAGCGCATCAGGTTATAACAACCTGCCTTCCGGTAACTTTACACCGGAAATCTTCAGTCAAAAGGTTCTCAAATTCTTCCGTCGCGCTTCGGTTGCGGAAGACATCACCAATACCGATTACGCTGGCGAAATTGAGAACTATGGCGACACGGTTCGTATTATCAAAGAACCAACAATCACCGTATCCGCATACTCTCGCGGTTCAGTGGTTAACCCACAAGACCTTGCCGACGACCAAATCACAATGATTGTCGACCAAGCAAACGCTTTTGCGTTCAAGATTGACGACATCGAAGAGCGTCAGTCACACGTTAACTTCGAAGCTCTTGCGACTTCTTCAGGTGCATACTCCCTGAAGCGTAAGTACGATGCTAACGTTCTGGACTCAATGGCAACCAACGCTGGCCTGACAGGTGAATCAGGTGCTTCCGTTGCTCAGATTTCTGACATCGGTACACTCGGTTCGGCTCTGGACATCGGCGGTGCATCTACTCCCGGCGACACAGCAGTCAACACCATGCTTGTCATGGCACAGGCTCTTGACGACCAGTCAGTTCCGGAAGAGAACCGTTGGTTCGTTGCTCCTCCAGCTTTCTACAAGCACCTGTTCTCAGCAGGTTCGAAGTTCGCAGAAGTACAGGTTACTGGCGACGCAACTTCACCTCTGCGTAACGGCCTTGTATCGCTGGGCAACATTGCTGGCTTCCAGTGCTACAAGTCAACTGCCCTCGTATCTAACGGCGGCACTGACCAAGTAACATTGTCTGGTCTGGCAACTGACGGCAGTGAGAATGCAATTCTTGCAGGTCACATGTCCTCAACAGCTACTGCTTCGCACATCGCAAAGACAGAAGTTGTTCGTTCCACCGAAACCTTCAGCGATATCGTTCGCGGATTGCATGTATTCGGTCGCAAAGTTCTGCGTCCTGAAGCCATCGTTCGTGGTATCGTTAGCTTAGACTAATAGGGAGACTAGATAATGGCTACTTACACTGTAACTAATGCTGCCGAAGGTATCCCTGCTGGTGCAAAGGCACATCTCGCTCAGGTTGTTTTGGACTTTTCCTCTACAGCCCTCGTTGCTGGTACTGACGTAGTTCAGGCTATCGAAGTTCCTGCTAATACACTTGTTGTATGTGCAGGTATCGAAGTCTTGACTGCAGGGGGTGCTAGCTCCGTTCTTGACTTGGGTGACACCACCGTTGACCGTTACGTCACCGACGTCGACGGCAACACGGCTGGTAGCGTAGAGATTGGTACTGCTTCTTGGCTGTACACCTCTGCTGACACCATCGACCTGTCTGCTGACACTGCTGACTTTGCTGGCAAGGTTCGCGTGTTCGCTGTACTGGCTCCGATGGGTTCTGCTCCGACAGCAGCAGCCTTCGCCTAAACATCTTAGTTGAGGGGGAGGGGTAACTTTCCCCCTTGACGACTTTTAATTTATGTGATATAAGCAACCAACCTTGCCGGGGGTAAACCCCCTTGATAGCCTAAAGGAGATTATTATGGCTGGAAAAAAACTTACGCCTGAACAAGCTCTATCTCGAATTTACGGCATTACTCGTAACTTAGTTTCACCAGAGTATGTTAAAAAAGAAGCTAATACTCGAATGCAAAGCAAAGCCAAAGGCGGAGCTGTTAGAAAAATGGCTAAAGGTGGCACTGCCCAAAAGAAAAAGTAACGATGCCCCGCAAAAAAGAAAACCCCATTAAACGAACCACGACAGGAAAAGGCGCGAACTATCGCCCTACCAAGTCTGGTGCGGGTATGACAGCAAAAGGCGTCAAGGAATATAGAAAAAAGAATCCCGGTTCGAAGCTAAAGACAGCAGTAACCGGAGAGGTAAAAGCCGGAAGCAAGGACGCCAAGCGACGCAAGTCGTTCTGTGCGCGGTCTGCCGGACAAATGAAGAAGTTTCCGAAAGCAGCGAAAGACCCGAACAGCCGTCTTCGCCAAGCAAGAAAGAGATGGAAATGTTAGCAACACTTATCGGTCCCGTAACAAATCTCCTTGACCAGTTCATCGAAGACAAGGACCAAAAGGCAAAGCTGGCTCACGAAATAGCCACGATGTCTGAAAAACACGCCCAACAACAAGCGATGGGGCAACTTGAAATTAACAAGGCCGAAGCCCAGCATCGGTCTATTTTTGTAGCAGGTTGGCGTCCGTTTCTTGGGTGGGTGCTGTCTTTTGCGATGGCATGGCACTTTGTCATTGCCCCCTTTATCATCTTTGGTGCAGGGATGGCAGGGATGGAACTGCCGGAACTACCCGTCTTTGACATGGATAGCCTGATGACAGTGCTTCTTGGCATGTTGGGGCTTGGCGGCTTACGAACGTTCGAAAAGGCAAAGGGCATAACAAAGTGAGTGCGGAACAGGTACTGAAGTGGAAGATTCTTCCCCGGTTCATGATGCTCGTAATGACTCTGATGAGTTGGCGTTGTGCAGAGTGGTTTATGAGCTTGGAAGACCCGACAGCACCACAGTCAGCCTTTGTCTCCGTTGTCATGGGTGCTATGACAGGTGCGTTTGGCGTTTGGATGAGCAACGAAGGAAAAAGTAATGAAATACGATACAAGCCATCTGCTTGATACGATAATTGCACACGAAGGAATGGTCTGCCAAGTGTACCAAGACACGCTCGGCATCGACACCATCGGTATCGGTCGTAATCTTCGTGACCGGGGTATCACCAAAGAAGAGCTAGAATACATGGGTATCTCTGGCATGGAAGAGGTGTATAAGAAGGGTATTTCTGAAGCTGCTGCACGATACATGGCTATGAACGACATTCGGATTGTTGAAAAGGAACTGGTTGCGGTTCATCCGTGTGTTGAAAACCTTGATGTGGTTCGCCAAATGATACTTGTAGACATGGCCTTCAACATGGGTGTCCCTCGCCTGTGTAAGTTTAAAAAAATGTGGTACGCAATCCACGACGCGAACTTCGAGGCTGCAAGTTTTGAGATGACCGATTCGCTGTGGGCTAGGCAGGTTGGTAATCGCGCACATAAACTTTCCGAAGCTATGAGAAAGGGAGAATTCTGATGAGATATATTCCTCCACGTAAAGCTATGCCATCCGCAGAGTATTCCCTTAAAAAGGAACCTGTTGAACGCTATCTCGAAGGTGATAAGTCTGGCGGGTACTATTACGAAGAGAGCGAAGCAAAGTACGAAAAAGAAAAAGAGGAAGA
>Ga0208428_1000827_pt1 | contig 13645 bp, 19 predicted proteins | sample DEB08_DNA_11_FD_184535 | JGI IMG/M metagenome (GOLD analysis project Ga0208428, IMG submission 184535) | Aqueous microbial communities from the Delaware River and Bay under freshwater to marine salinity gradient to study organic matter... | ecosystem: Environmental > Aquatic > Marine > Coastal ... | reverse complement strand
TTTATCGACACACCAACAACCACGATCATTTATGATGGTATTTTTCCATGGTGCACCTATATAATCATATTCAAAGAAATGATCATCGATGGGTCTAAATATGTAAGAGTCCCATTGCATCAATAATACATGTGTCGATATGAAACGTGTGTAAAAATATGGTGAACATAAAAATGAAGAATACATTTCTATAGATTGGAGAGCATCCCATGTGATCGTAACATTGGTCCAATCCTTGGTCCACTCCTTCATATCCTTCAAGTTCCGAGGAGAACAGATGATGTGAAGTCCAACGTCCGTACCACCGTAGACATGAGCAATGTTCCATAGATTAAACTTTGTCAATGGTTTTCGATCTCCTTCGATGAATAGGACGGTCAGTTTTTCAGGGTGTTGACACCATATCTTTTGTTCGGGTGTGGGTTCTTCCAACGATTTCAGATGTTCGAAGAACCACATTTACATTTTCAGACACTCATAACTTTAAATCAGATGGTCATAGTCTTCTCATGTCCGACACGGAGGGTCGTATTCACAATTACTTCAAAACCAGCATCTTTGAGATTCTTACAGAAGGCGACATCCTCAGAACACATATCTTTCATTCCATCAATCTCAATGAGAGGGTAACTAAAGTATGGATACTGCATTTTCTCCAGAACTTCCCTACGACACGCGAAGAAGCCCATACCATTATACGCCACGGAGATGTACTTGTCTTCTTTTTCAAGTTCGTCAGCTTTCATGAATTCGAATGATCCGTTTTTCTTGAAATAGTCCACGTCCCACTCCTTCACACATGCGAGATGTTTCATATCCTGCATTCGATAGAGACCCGAAACGACTGGGTACTTTTTAGTATCTTCGATGAGTTCTACAACCTGTTCAGGCGTAAAAACGATGTCGGAGTCGATCGTGAGCCACACGTCATAGTCAACCTGACCACCGAATGGTTTCTGGTCAGCACCTCGAAGTACATCGAGACCCAGCGTCTTCATTCGTGAAAACGTGACAAAGCTCGAATATTCGTTCGTGACCATGAAATCGTAGCCCTTCTTCGTGAGGGTCATGAGTGTCTGTGACCAGTTCATGAGAAAGGTTCCAGAGAACGTTCGTCCCGGGAGTGCAAGTATGACTTTCATCTCTTCAAAATACTGAGTACCTCTTTAACCGCTGGATGACGAACGATATCTTCATCTTCCATTTCGACATGTGTGATGTACTCGAGATCCTGGCACTGCATCCTATAGATGAGATCCTCGAGTCCGTTTCCCGAACCTAGATCAGACTGTTCCAGGTCACCGGTCACGATGAGTTTGGTGCCTTCACCTACTCGAGTCAAAAGCATCTTCATCTGATTGGGTGTGGCGTTCTGCATCTCATCAGCGATGATGAGTGTATTGTTGAACGTTCGACCTCTCATGTATCCAAGGGGTTCTATCTTTACGAATCTATCGATCTGATTATAAGAAAAGTACTGTTCAAAGATATCAAACATAGGTTTTGTCCACGGTTCCATCTTCTGATCCATATCACCAGGGAGGTAGCCCATATCCTCATCAGCTGCTACGATGGGTCGAGTCAAAACAATCTTGGGACGCTGATACTTGGCTACGTGTTCGAGGGCAATCTGACACGCCAACATTGTTTTTCCAGAGCCAGCGGGGCCAGTACCTATCACGATGGGTTTATTCGACCTAAGAGCGAGTGCATATTTACATTGACCGGGGGTTTTGGGAAAGTTCATATATCTATTAAAGATATTTTCCTTATATTAATTAAATGGAGTTCCACTTTGTAAAATTAAATGTAAACGGGACATACCTGAGTCTTGTGGATCCCGCCTCGAAGCCACGTTTCATATGTTTCACTGAACAGGAAAAGGCTCGTGAATGTATAAACTATGTAGCATCATTTAGATCTAGATATGGTGTATGGCCATGTTTCGACATGTCCAAGGGGCAGAGAAAACTTGAAAGTAACACAACTGTAAAATTACGAACACCCGAACAAGTGTTGCGTTACCTGGATTTAGAAACCTACGATTTCAATACGATAGACCGAATTGCCACACGAACAAATGCATCGTTTTATTGTGTCCTTCGTTTTGAGACGGAGATGGTCAAGAATATGGAATCTATATCGATGGCTGGTCAGGAGATGGATGCTATCGTGGATGAAGCTTCCTATAGGGATCTCCTCGAATACAACTTAAAAATAAACTGATACGTGTACTCATGTGTGGCATCTTTGCCCTCTTCGGTGAGGACGTAGACGTTTCCTCGTACCTACTATCCCATCGTGGTCCGGATAGTTATGGAACTAAAACACTGGGAAAGTGTCGCATGGACTTTTATCGTCTCGCCATCAACGATCTTACACCCAGTGGTATGCAACCCTTTGTGCATGGCAATTCGATGCTCATCTGCAATGGTGAAATCTACAACCATCGAGAGTTACGGACGGGTCTAGAGAAGGGGTCGAGTGATTGTGAGGTACTCGCACCACTGATCAACGATATTGGTATCGTGAGTACACTTAAGATGATCAATGGTGATTTTGCGTTTGTCTATACGGATGGAAAGCGTATCATGGCTGCCAGGGATCCTATCGGTGTGCGTCCGCTTTTCTACTGTAGATACCACGAAGGGTCGATCGCCTTCGCGAGTGAGGTCAAGGCTCTTTTATTTCTGAATGCCGAAATCAATATCTTTCCACCTGGACATTTCTATGATTCCTATGTGAATGATTTTGTGTGTTACCACACGGGATATTGGAACATCAACAAATATGCCAATACTGATTCCAAAGGAATGTTGCGTCAGAGGTTGGAATACGCCGTCAAGCAACGAATCGAGAATACGGAACGAGATGTTGGATTCCTGTTGTCTGGTGGTCTAGACAGTAGCCTGATCGCATCAATCGCCACGAAGATTGTGGGAAAGATTAAGACATTTTCAATCGGTCTTCCAAACAGTCCTGACCTGGCAGCAGCTCGTAAAGTTGCGGAGTATCTGGATACCGACCATACGGAAGTAACGTTCACACCCGAAGAAGGTATAGCCCACCTCAATGATGTCATTCATTCACTGGAATCATATGATACGACGACGGTTCGTGCCAGTACACCAATGTGGCTTCTCTGTAAATACATCAAGCAGCACACGTCGTGTCGGTATATTTTTTCGGGTGAAGGGAGTGACGAGGTGTTGGGTGGATACCTATATTTTCATAATGCACCCAACGTGGTTGAGTTTGCATGTGAGAACATGCGGCGTCTCCGATTGATTCATCAGTTTGACGGACTTCGTGCGGACCGGTGTGCCGGTGCACACGGTCTCGATCTCGTGGTACCATTTCTCGATAAGGACTTCATAGATGCGTGCATGACGATTAATCAGAATGATAAAATTAATCGAATGGAGAAGCATGTATTACGCGAAGCCTTCGAGGGTTATCTACCCCACGACATCCTTTGGAGACAGAAGGATGGTATGAGTGATGCGGTCGGGACGAATTGGGTCGATAGTGTAAAAAAATACGCCGAAAACGAAGTAGATTCGCAGATGTTTCATGAAGTGGTGACCAAGTCCCATGGACACAACACACCATTGACGAGTGAAGAAGCTTTGTACCGTTCCATCTTTTGGAGGATGTATGGAAGGGACAATGATCATCTCATATCGGAGATTTGGAGACCCCGGTGGACGACCATCACTGATCCAAGTGCGAGGTTACTTATAGAAAAGAATCGTAAATAATATAAATGGCTCATTTCGTGAGAAGTTTCGATTGTAACGATGAAAAACATGTACTGTGGTTGAAGGATGTAGGAGACGCCATGACCAAAGTGACGAACAATGAACGGGTAGATATCATTTCCGTCGTCAATTCGAACCCACTCAAGGGAAAACCCAGTATGAACAATGTTGCTGATTGGGCCTATATACATTTTCAGCTTACTATGAAATATGCGAATGCCGTCCTAAACTGTGACGCGTTCATTCCTTCGAAGTGAATGCCCTATATTCGTCGAGTGTAAAATCCTGTGGTTCGGAATTTTCATCCATCCGCACAAGTAAAATCGGACCGAGAACTTCTTCGTAGTCGAAGGGTTCCGGTAACACATTTTCGTTATGTACAGTGCCCACCTCACTTTTCATAACGACAACATCGAGTTCTGGCCACTGACCTATAAATGTTGGGTGTCGCATGAGTACCAGGTGAGCTTCGTTCACGTGAGGTGCCAAATCCAGTTCAATTTCTTGTATATCTCCTAGCTTTTCATGAAGTATCACAACCTTCGTCGTCATCCTTGATATCATCAAAGACAAAAATGTTGTGTACTAACAAGATGTATCGCCTCGCCATACTCCTCGTTATTATCCTCATCATCGTCCGTGTGACGTACTATGAAAAATATACCCGTGCCCTGGATGGTGCATATGCCCCCACCAGGAACTCCAGGCGTGTATCCGACGCGTTCAATGTATGCTCCCCCGAGTCGAAGGAGTGTAACAGGATAGTGTACCCAGTCGAAGGTTTGCCACTTGCGTAACCTAAGTTAAAACAATTCACATCTGATAGTACAATGGAATCCTACGTCACACGTGAATTTTCTAAACTTCTCGGGTTACCCGAAGATCATACGATATGTATAAACCTAGAACGATGTGTGTTCAACTGGAGTGTACGTCGTTCTAAACAGTTTGATGATGCCCCAACATGGGAAAATAGGCGTTTTCGAGATCGATACAAACACAAGTTTGTTGAGATGAAACAGGGTCTCATGAGATGTCCTGCAAACTGTGAAAATTTGAAAAGTGGGAAGGTGAAAACATTTCAATTCATTGAGTATGACCCAAAAGAACTTTTACCCGGTGGACCCTACGCTAGGACACTGGATGAGTTGGTGTATAGGGATCTTCGCAAAGAATATTACTCCAGGGAATTGAAGAATCAGGATGGGTTATTCAAGTGTGGGCGTTGTAAATCTATGAAGACGACATATTATCAGATGCAAACGAGATCGGCAGATGAACCCATGACCGTCTTTGTGAGTTGTCTCGACTGTGGCAAAAACTGGAAGTGTTAAACTTTGAGACCGTAGACAGTGTCGGTGAGATCCGTTGGCATGTCTCCGACGGAAAGAATGAAGTTGTACCCCATTTGTCTCTTCATTTCACCTTTCTTCTGTGCAGGTGAAAAGCCAAGAATATCATAGTAGATGTTATGTTTTTTCATTTGGTTTATTGTGTATTGGACAACAGGTGGAAGATGAGGTCGTGCTGTGATGATGATAACCTTGTAGCCCAGGGACTTAGCATAGTGTAATAATTCGATGATGGGTTCATTCCTCTTTCCATTCGTAAATATCAATGTATCATCGATGTCGAACATGACGGCATCATTCTCCTTTATCTCTCTATCTTTTAGAATGTGCATACTTAAATTAGTTTAAGAAAATAATACGTGGTATTGACAGATGAAAAATCAATTAATCGACGTCGTCTTGTCCGAAGATGTCGTATCACTGGCCCGCGTCGTTGAAGATCTTGGTACATCTGTCAAGGTGCAGATCCTGAACAAAAACCATGATGGGATCTACATCTTCGATGAAGAGGAGGAACATGTTCCGAAGGATGCGATTTGTGGATATTACGATACAGATGATCTCGAAAAGACGGGCCTCTATGTGAGGACTCGGTTCGGCTACGAACAGGTTTCCGAAAGTGATTCGGATTATGAACCCAGCGAAGACGATGATGACGACGAGAGTTGTGATTCTCTCTCCCTAAGTGATGAAGAAACCGACGAAGAGTAATGGATTTTGTACCGAAGAAGCGTGTGACGAAGAATGACAAGAAACACAAGAAGGATGTGTATACCTCGAAACATTTAAGGATTTCCCAACAGTTATATGAAAAGCGACGCGAGCATGAAGCTCTTGATCGTATCAGCGGATCCAAGAATGACACTGGGGTACTCAAAGGTCATTCAAAGAGTAGCTAATTATCTAGCATCTAAGGATGTTGAAGTTGTAATGTACACCGTTAATTACTATAAAGAAAAGGCACTGCCCAATGTATTCATAGATCCCCGAATTAAACTTTTACCCGTCAAGGATCCCAATAGTTTTGGATTGGATGCCTTTAGATCTAAGGTTGATGAAGAACAACCTGATCACATTTTCATATATGCAAGTGTTGACATAGTATATAAATACGTCGAAAAATTAGACCCTATCCATATGGTAAGTGTGTATATAGACATTTGTCAGCGATGGTCGGATACTTTAATTTTTGACAAATTGAAGGCCAGGGTCTATCACTGGTTTACTTTTCTGGGGTGTTGGCGTGATCATCTTGTAAACGATTTGAAGTTTGATGCATCCACTGTTTCTGTTTTGGAACATGGTATTAATTTCGATGAATTGAAACCCGTCGAAATCAAGAAAGAAACCCCTTCGTTCATAGTTTTGAATATGAACCGTAATACTGCTCGCAAAAATTGGGTCGCCACTTTGAGTGGTTTCATAGAGTTTTTGTCGAGACATGATTATGATCCATCAATTAAACTGTATGTGTCATGTGGGACGAATAACTCTGACCAATACTGTGACATTGAGGAACATACGTACGTTGAGTTTCTTAAACGAGGCCTAGATTACATGGATTACACACAACATTTCATTCTCAACACTAGACCATCGTACTTGACGAAGGGTGAATTAAACAATTTATATTCCGAATGTGACGTGGGTATCAATACCTGTTTTTCCGAAGGTTTCGGTCTCACATCCGTCGAGCACGCATACTTTAACAAGCCTCAGGTATTGACAGATATACCAACTTTCCGTGACACACTGGGTGATGATGCTGTTTATATAAAACCGAGTCTCACTCATGTATATACCGGTAAGAATGAAATAAAGGGGGAACGAGTCATGGTTGACCCCAACTCTGTAGCAGACGCCCTTGATCATTGCTACAAGGGAAAATTCGTGACCGATACCAGGGACAAGGTATTTAAGAGGTTCAGTTGGGTAAACATACATAAACAAATCGACCATATGATTAGTATATTGAAGAATGGCTCCCTATAATCCTCCCGTGTCTCATTACACTGAACTCGATGTCTCCGACTACGATGAAGACTTTATGTTTTCCTTTGTCGGTAAAGGTGGTAAGCGTCATTATTGGCTCACTCGTATGATCGGCGTTGACTACTTGTGGTACGATCATAAGCGAAAGGTGATTGAAATTTGGGGACCCTTCAACGTTCTCAGAACTCGCCAGGCTCAAGAACTTTTGAAGTCTGAGTTGGAAATTTTCGAACCTAAGTTAAGGGAATCTTCTCCCAAGGTAAATGTCGATGTTCAAGCGACCGCCGTTGAGGCGTAAGGTTGAGACGATATCGGTTCGTCTCAAACCAGGGGATCCCATATATGAGAGAATACATCCACCTATAGATACTGTACAGGTTCAACAGAAAAGACCTGTGTATCACCAAAAAGAATATCTTAAACTACTCGAAAAGAACTATAAATATTATGGCCTACCGATGAAAGATCTGAAACTACCAACTGTAACTGAATATGTTAAACCCTTCGTACAGAAAGAACCTGAAATTGAATTTTATGACCGTGTATATCTCATGACAACGATTCTTAAATCTGGTAAGGTGAAGGTAAAAATAAACACGGGGATGTATGATCTTTACGAAAAATATTACCGTCATAATAAGCAACCACCACAGAAAAGTGTTCTCAAGGTGTACAAGTCTTTGGGGTTTTCGGATGCCTTTCTGAAAAGGGTCGAAGCTTCCTACAAAAAAATTCCTGCGAGGGTTATTGCATTTCAAAAATGTATCGATAAAGTTTTTAACAAACCGAGTGTTTCCAAGTCAAAAAAGAAGAAGGTTGAACCAGAACCCGAGGTTGATCCAGAAGACTTGATTAAGGTTGATGTTGTTGAAGATGAAGAAGATGAAGATGATGATCCGGGTGAAGATGGAGAAATGGATGTAGAGGTTGAGGTTGATGAGGTGGAAGAAGTTGAAGAAGAGTATATCAACGATGATTGAATTTGACACCCAAAGTTTGTAATGAATGTTTTTTTTCTCTTGATAATTTTGTATCCGGATCCTTTTGGTACTGTAGCCAAATGTACAACGATGGACTCCCACTATCTTCACAAAGTATATCCAAGTGTCTATGCTTTCTGTAGAAATCGTTTAACTTCGTAAACATTGAGAGCCAGTGATCTTCTGTTGGGTGAACCCATGTGTCCTTATTACTCGCGTCGCGTAGAAAACTCAAAGCCTTTCTTAAGAATATGTCGTAATATTCTGTGTAATCACACTCTTCTATCTTTAGATCATAGGGTGGGTCGACATGCATTTGAAGTTCTAAGAATTCAGTTGGGAAAGCCCATTCTAATATTTCAATCGGATCAGTACTTTCCATGATGTAACTCAAAATTTCAGCACTGAGCATACTTCGACCAAGTTTCTTTTTGTTTTTTTCGTGGCGTTTTCGGTTATATTGAAGGTACTCTTCACGGCATAACTGAAACGAGTTTTCAACAATAATTTCTTGTACTTCAGTCGGTAAAATATCCCATAAAGAGTGAGTCATCCTTAAAATCCCTGAAGATTTTTCTACCTAAGTTGCGCGGATCAGAACCCTTATTCACAACATGTTCATTATTAACGCAACGATTGGTTCTTCTATCCTTAAAAGTGTCATCGTTGACACACTGCCTGAAGCAAAACATTTGGCGAAGCGACTTTCACAAGAAAAGATTTGGAATCTGAAGAACGACACTGTATTCTTCGGTGACGCACTCGTGCGGGTATACGACGTTGACATTAAAAAACCATCCAACTACGTCGATGAACATATTCTTTCTTTCTTTGATCCCCGCTGAAATTGCCCACATGTCCTGTGATCAACATGTGGTCAAGATTCAACTGGAAATATGTCAGATGCTCTATACAGCATGGCACTATGCAGCTCAGGGAGATTATGTGACTGAACATGCACCTTTCACGAAGGATGGAACGAGAAGAGGGTATCGCCCGGCTCACCCCAAACACCCCATGACTATGTGGATCGGTTCAAGTTTGAAGAATTACCTATATGCATGTCAAATTGGGATCGCCCTGACAGAAGAGTATACGAAGCGGTATGGGAAGGTGCATGTGTGTGCGAGACATCTCCAGTGGTTGTATCACAATCATCCATCACACTTTGAAGAGAGGAAGAGTGAAACCGCTTACTACTCCGACGAAGGTATTCCCGAATGTATGCCCGAAGAGTATAGGTGTCCGAGTGTGGTTGGTGCCTACCAGATGTACTATATGATGGATAAGATGAGATTTGCTAGATATCGCTTAAAAGAGTGACGTCATTGTAATGAAACGATGTTCAGCATCGCAAATAATTTTACAGCACCCCCGGTAAAGGTTGCATCTGAGCGTAAGCCTGAGTACCATCCGAGGACGTATAGTCAGTTTGTCAAGGGTCTCCAAAATAAAGAGCTCCCTGCTGTTATCGTAAAGCCAAGTGAGAATGTCGCCCAGTTTCAAGAAGAGAATGGTGATTATGGTGATGTTCGTATCGTTCAAACGGAACAGCTTTGGCAAACCTTGATGGAGAGCGATGCCGAGGTTCTCGTAGATACTTCGGGACCCCCGATGTCCTTCGCTGAAACTGGAATTATGGTCATCCTCGGTATCTACCTCTTCTCTGTTCTCCGAGCCATCTTCGGTGCTCGTGGTGGGGGTGGTATGGGAATGCCTAATCCTTTTGGAAAGTCCACTGAGTTTACGATGGACCAGGAGGTTGAGACCCGTTTCACTGATGTGGAAGGTATTGACTCCGCCAAGGAGGAACTCGAGGAGATTGTGGATTTCCTCAAGAAACCTGAACGCTACTTTGGAAGTGGTGCCAAGATTCCTCGTGGTGCCCTTCTCGCCGGTGCCCCTGGTACGGGGAAGACTCTCCTCGCTCGAGCCATCGCTGGTGAGTCCAATGTTCCCTTCATCCAATGTTCTGCCGCGAACTTCGTTGAGATGTTCGTAGGTGTTGGAGCCAAGCGCGTACGCGAACTTTTCCAACAGGCACGAGAGAATCAACCTTGTATCGTATTCATCGATGAGATTGATGCTGTCGGAAAGAAGCGTGGTGGTGGAAACATGCCTTCCAACGATGAGCGTGAGCAGACCATCAATCAGCTCCTCACTGAGATGGATGGGTTCGACAATGAGACTGGTATCGTGGTCATCGCTGCTACGAACCGCATCGACATTCTTGATGACGCCCTCCTCCGTCCAGGTCGTTTCGACCGTAAGATTCAGGTTACTCTTCCTAGTGTCCAGGGTCGTAAGAAGATCCTTGGTGTCCACTCCCGTGATAAGAATCTCGCAGAGTGTGTTGACCTTGGGAGGATCGCGAAGCAGACCACGGGTTTTTCGGGTGCTGACCTCGCGAACCTCATGAATGAGTGTGCCATCCGTGCTGTCCGTGATGGTGAAGGTGTGATCACGAATGATATCGTGGAGAATGTCTATCAGCGTGTCGTCGTGGGTGCCAAGGGTGATGTGAAGTTCTCTCTCCGTAAGAAGGAACTCGTGGCGTACCACGAGGCTGGACACGCCATCATGGGTGTCCTCGTCCCTGACTATGACACAGTGCGTAAAGTCTCCATCATTCCTCGGGGTGCCGCGGGTGGTATCACATTCTTCCAACCCAACGAGGAGAATGCCGACTCCGCGATGTACACGAAGGAGTACCTCCTCTCCCAAATCAAGGTGGCTCTCGGGGGTCGTGCGGCGGAGCAAATCATCTATGGGAAGGACAAGATCACCACGGGTGCGTCTTCGGACTACGCCCTCGTGTACCAGATTGCTCGTGAGATGGTCACGACCTATGGATTTGGACAAAACTTTTTCGACTACCGCAGTATGTCTGAGGAGGCTTCGGCCATGGTGGATAATGAGATTGACCTCATCGTCGGGGATTGCTACGATGAGACTGTTGCTACGTTGAAAAACAATATGCCCCAGTTGGAGCGACTCAAGGAAAAACTCATCGAGGAGGAAATCGTCGATGGGGAATGGGTCTATGAGTTGTTTGGGAGCTCGATTAGTTTCGATTAACATACGTTTTAAATTCATCAAATAGATTACTTAAAAGTCTGAAATTTTCGTTAGTACCACCTTTGTTTGGGTGAAGTTTAACGGATGCCTTTCTATAAATTGTAGTACCCTTCTTTTTCTTTTCGTTTCTGTTCAAGGTACTGGATAGGACGTTTATCCACTGTCTCTTTATATTCTGAATCAGAGCATTTGTTTGAGCCTTCTTGGCATTCGCCGCGGCTTTTTCAGCATTTGCGGCAGCCTTCTTGGCGTTCTCAGCAGCCTTCTTAGCAGCTCTGTTAGCGGCGTTCGTCTTGTTACGCCGAGCCGAAGTTTCACCTCTTGATGCAGCCCTGGCCGCTCTCGCCGCAGCAGCTTCAGCCGCCGACCTCTCAACAGCCGCCCGTCGAGCCGCGTTCATCTCTTTGTTAGCAGCTTCTTTCGCCTTCTTCGCTTTTGCTTTAGCCCTAGCTTCAGCAGCTTCGGCTCTTGAACGTCTCACAGCTTCATTTCGTGCCATCTGTTCGGCATTTCTCGCGTTATTCGCCAACCACGCGTTTGTCATTTCCACGTTCGTGTTTGTCATCTACTATCACCTGACAAAAAAAACTCAGGTCATAGTAGATATGGAACTTGAACGTTTGTATCGCGAAAATCCTAATTTAAGAAACATGGTTTCTCGGAAGGGTATGAGTTCAAATATGCTTCAGCGTATTCTTGGGGTTACTTCGAGAAGTCGTAATAAAAATATGCTTCGCGCACAATTCATAAAAGATTACAACCCTAACAATCCAGGTATTTTGAATCAGGTTCTCAGGAATAGGGAGCAGATGTTACAAGAGAGAGCTGCCCGTACTACGAACAAACCTATCGCCACAAGAACACGGAGTCGAAGACCTATAAAATCTACGAAACCTTCAACTACTTTGAGAAACCGTGTACAAGTTGTACGTAAAATTAGTAAAAATTCTACAATAGCTCAGAAACGAGAAATTCCTCCACCAATGCAGAGAGAGCCACGTGAAGGTGCTGGTTTTAGTGAAAAGACGGTCATGGGGTATGGTGAGTTGTACGAATTTTTTCAACTTATGAAGGAATACCAAGAAAAGCGTGGTAAGGTTACCAAACTTAACGCATCACCTATGCCAATTTTGAAGGTGATGTATGAGTACAAAGTGCGAATGTGTGCCTTGACACAGTACCCTTACACGGGTGATAATAAGTTAATTCGTGATGTAGTTGACAATGTTCGTTCTTTATGTTCGGATGAAGGAGGAAACTATACAACTTACCCTATTCTCAATCAACCCAACACTAACAAAACGAACGAATTGATGAAGATGTGTTTGAGATCTGAATTTGAGAAACTGTTGGGTAGTGTGCGAAATAACACTGGCCGTTCGAATACGAATGTTTTGCTTAAAATAAGTGCGATCTATGATAGGTTCTTACGACTTCTCAAGGATGTTGATGCTGAAGTGGCTCTACGATTATATGTAAAAGATCAGAGTTCTCAAAATTTAAACACGTATATCAAGTCTCTTTCACCTAATATACAAAAGTCCATGACAGAAAATGTTTCGAATGACTATAGGTTACTCATCAACAAATTAAACAAAAGGGTTCGAAACAAAAAACATAACCCAATTCCGGTCGCTGTATATCATGGACCTGCAAACCATAACACACTTTCCGTATCTTCGATGAAAAAGATACTTCGAAATCCGGATGTCATCAAGAACTTCACTGAAGGGTCTTTGTTTCTCAAATATCTAAACGAACACATACCCAGTGGTGGGACGGGTGGTTGTAAAATGAGAGGAGACGTTGATGGGTGCTTGTTGCGTCGCCGAGTTGTTTTCGGTCAACCATACCCGACATCGAGTTCGGGTGTAAAAGCTATTCAAAATGCACTTTCTGCTATCAACCATGGTCGTATGCATAGACTCAAAACATTCTCTCCAAATGGTAATCGTTTTAATCGTGTCGGTGAACCGAAGAAGAACTTTACAAACTTTGGTATCCTAAAAAAATATATGAACACTATGAAAAACCAAAGTGTGCGTAACGTACCTCTCTTCACATCACCCACAAACAAGTTACTCGAATTGCAACGGGGTAATAGAGTTGCGGTGAAGTTTGATGGTACCAAGTTGATTAAGTTTGATCCATCTCAACACACTGAAGATCCCCACATCTTATGGACAACTTTTGGACTTCACTTGGATGAAAGGGGTAAAGCGTACAATTTTTTCGATTTCATTAATTTCATTTATGATCGTGACAATGGAAGTGTAAAAAACATTGGAAGTTACATGCGTCCAAGAGGTAAGATGGGTATGAATTACATTATTCAGTTGGATTCAAAAACGCTCGAGTATTTACACAATAAGTACTTCTTCACAAATTTTACTGGACAAGAATATAAAAATGAAATCATTCAAAAATTAACTTCGTGTCGCAGATAAACCTAAGTAATCACAAAACTCTATAAAATCAAACA
>Ga0208428_1000824_pt1 | contig 13691 bp, 7 predicted proteins | sample DEB08_DNA_11_FD_184535 | JGI IMG/M metagenome (GOLD analysis project Ga0208428, IMG submission 184535) | Aqueous microbial communities from the Delaware River and Bay under freshwater to marine salinity gradient to study organic matter... | ecosystem: Environmental > Aquatic > Marine > Coastal ... | reverse complement strand
GTGGACCAGTTGCTCCAATTTCACCTTGTGGACCTTGTGGACCTTGTGGACCAGTTGCTCCAATTTCACCCTGTGGTCCTTGTGGACCTTGTGGACCAGTGGCACCAATTTCTCCTTGTGGACCTTGTGGACCTTGTGGACCAGTAGCACCAGGTGTGCCACCGCCACCACCAATTGCTCCAATATATCTCCAACCTCTAATATAAAAGTCTGTACCGTTAGGATAAGTAGCATTACCAGTACTACCACCTACCGTACTAATTAAATCATCTGAGACTAAAAGTAAACCTTGGTCATAATTAAATACCCAACCTGCAACACCACCAGTTCCACCGCTCTCTGCAATAGATTGGTCAATGTAAACAGCAGTAGGATCTGTAACTGGATCACCACTCCATAGCTCTATTCTATACAAATCATTTTTAGCACCAGCAGAAGTGTTAACACTTGCAGGTCCTATCCACATATCCTTTCGTCCAGAAGATGGTGTATTATAGGTATTATAAGCTATATAAGTATTAGGATTAGTACCAACCACTAATGACATCCTAGTGGCAGTTCTATTGCCTATAGGTGTATCGTTTGGTGCAAAGCCTGTACTTGTACCCCATTCATTACCAACATATCCGTTTAACGCTCCACCGGCTCCAGTTAATACACTCAAAGAACCAGGCTGACCTTGGTTTGCGGTAGTTGGTTGGTTTGCAAGTATTACATTCCAGTCGGTTTGATCAATAATCCTATCACTTTTAAGCGTGGGGCTATTTTCAAGGTTTGATTGATACCAGAAGAAATTTGTATCTGCATCAATAACATTACCTGCCTGTACCTTAAATACTAACTTTTTTACATCATCTAAACTAAAGCCCATTGAGTGCTAATTTTATTTTTCAGTTTTAATAGTAAGCGTTTCATGCGCTTCTTCTAGGTTTGGATCATATTCCAAATATTGAGAGACTAAGAATGCCATATCTGTTTTGCTTACCTTAAACACTTCAACTTTAGTTTCAGATGTCTGTATAGACAAGTTACAAACCGGAGAATTCTTTTCTACTTTTAATACTAGTTTATGTTCAAATTTACTTTTCATTTGTTGTATTATTTATTTAACTTACAAAAACATATTGTATTTGATCTAGTCTTATTGTTCTATCTATAAGTTGAACTTCAACATAGAATCCGCCAACCGCAACATTACTAGATGCACCGAAAGTAAATTGTCCAGTATTTCCACTTGATGTTGCTTTCATCATTCTTGTTTCAATAGTATCTAAACCTGTGTAAGCGCCTGGTGTACTACCTACAGAAGGTATCCATCCACCTGCACTCCATGCACCACTCGTATTTCCTCCATGTAATGATAATGCATATTGATTATTATTAGCTGGCCTAGTTGCATTATTACCATCAAGATATGTTGGTAAGTAAGTATAGTTAGTTCCAGTATTTGGATCTACACCTAGTGCCGGGTTAGGATTTGCACCAACAGGGAAAACATAAATTTTCATTTGGTTATTTGTTAATGCATCTACGAAGTTTGAACTTGTACCAGGATCCCCTGTAAATATTAAGTTAAAGTCCACACATGATGTAGGGAATAGCCTATGGAATACTGGAGTATCCCCCATTGTATTGTAATTAGGATTACCACTAGGTTCATAGTTACTTAAGTCACTTGATATAATTGTACCTGTTTGAGCGGAGTTTCCATTATCAGCAAAAAATTCTGATGCAGGAATTCCTTCACCACCAACTAAACATAAATTCTCTACTGTAGCAGCAGATCTACTATTAGGAGGTTGTGTTACATCCAATAAAGATTTTGTACTATCCCATGAAGTATATGTTGTACCTACAGAATCTCTAAAGAGTCTTTGATTTTCTCTATTAAAATATTCTATTGTTGTAGATGAATTGGTTTGACCAACATCAATTAACAACTTTCTTGTACCTGAATTAACAAATGAAGTATAACCTGACCAAGGATCTCTTACCCTAACCTTGGCATCTCCACCGGTTGCTCTAAATCGGTAATTAGAATTCGCAATAGTAAACACACTTGCATTAGTATCATAATCAATATCAGTTTGATCCCAATCATTAACATCTCCACTATTTACTGTAATTGTACCTTGTGATAGGTTATAGGAAGTATCATTAATACTTAAAGTACTTGAAGACCATTCTTCTAACTGTACATTAATATTTTGGCTTCGGATTGAGTTACCATTTAAGAAATTAATTCCATCGATACTAGTTGATAATGTTGTACCGTTTGTGTAATACTTTATACCGCTTATGTATCTGTAACTTGCCGTATCAACAGTAGGGTCTGCAACAACTGCACCGCTTAAATTAGGTGAATTTGGATTAGCATCTGCAAAAACAGTATAAGAATAAGAAGTTGGTAAATCTGGGGAAGGTGGATCTACTGATGTTGTATCACTATCAGCTGTCATTGACATACTTACTGTAAATTTACCACCGTCTCTTGGTGTAGTACCTCCTGCCAAAGTATTATTAAATATACCTGTACCAGAACCAGCTCCACCACCAGGTACACCCATAATAACATCTACCTTAATGCTTGCTTCATAAACATCCTGTGGATCGTATGGGTTAATAATTGTATTATAGCCTGCAATTGTAATTATAATATTACCACTGGTAGACGTATATGTTCCATTAGCTGTAATGTTAGTTATTGTATGAGAGTCAAGTGGCGTTGTACCATCAGCATCATATACTATAACTTCAATCTCACTATCACCTGCACCTTCAGGACCACTAAAACCTCTTACTTTTACTGGTGATGCTGTATTTCCTGTACCAAATGTTATAGTACCCTGTGATGATTGTTGATAAATACTTCTTAGAGTATTACTGCCAGACCAACCGCTATCTTCATAGTTACCACCTGAACTTCCAGTTAGTGTGGCATTTGGTATTGCTACCCTTAAACTAGATGGGTTATTATTTTCAGCAATGACTGCACTAGACGCTCCACTCGCAACGGCTCTGTTAAAGTAATTAGGGTATGTTGGTGCCGGTGGTGCTGGGTGAAATACGTTTACTTGCCCAGGTACCGTTGATGATGCCATTGCAAATAGCTCACCATTATCATTGCTGTCAACGAAGTTAATCTTGGTAAATGTACCACTTAAAGCTTGGTAATTTGCAGTACCGTCACCAGTAGAATTTGCGATTTCTAAATCACTACCACTACCTGTACTTGATAACTGATTAGCAGAATTAATATAAAGATTTGATGCTGGGTCAATTTCAACATTAATTTCATCAACCCCACCAGTTATTGAATCTATTCTTATAGCATCACCTGCTTGAATGTTAGCTGCGCCAGCAGGTCCTGTTGCACCAATTTCACCTTGTGGTCCTTGTGGTCCTTGAACACCGGTTGCTCCAGTTTCTCCTTGTGGTCCTTGTGGACCTTGTGGACCAGTGGCTCCAGTTTCACCTTGTGGACCTTGTGGTCCTTGTGGACCAGTAGCACCAGTAGGACCAGTGCCAGAAGTAATAGTTACAGTAACATCTTCATTATTTGGGCCGGTTGCTCCAATAGTAACACCAGTACCTTCAAAGTTAATTGAAGAAAGATCAGTCGTAACACTTGTACCGTTATCTTCTACTTCAATACTCTGACCGCTTCCACCACCGGTAGCACCAACATATCTAAAACCTGTTATATAAAGGTCAAATCCACCAGGGTAATTACCACCACTATTGCTACTTATTGCTGCCTGTAAATCATTGGCAAGGAATAAGAGACCCATATCATAATTAAATACCCAGCCTACATAACCTGGCGTAGCGTCTTGTTCAGCTGTTGTAGTTATTTCAGCAAATGTACCAGGTGCTCCACTAGGATCTCCACTATATAGCCTTACGGAATAGCCAACTGATGGGTTACCGTTTGCTTGGGGTATAGATGCCGGCTGAATCCAGTTTTGCTTTACTCCTGATGATGGGGTATTTAGAGTATTATAAGCAATCCATGTAGCATTAGCACCAATTGTAACTCTACTTAACTGAACCGCGCTTGCAGCAGCAGATAGGTCTTCTATATTTGTTGGATCTGCAACCGCATTCGATTGAGCTATAGCTAAAGATCCTGCAGAAGGTATTAATGAATAGTCAGTTAAAATTCTCTCAGGTAAAACCTTTGGACTAAATGATAACTTGGACTCATACCACCTTGCACCAGTATCTGCATCAATAACCCCGCCGGCTTGTACCTTAAAGGTTAACTTATTTACATCAGTTGTACTAAATCCCATCTAATTAGTTTTCTTTTTATATTTATTAGGTTTCAATTGCTTAACCTGATTGTGATGTCCCGTCGCTAAATACTAATGTAGCCACAATTTGATCAATTCTTACAGCCGGGTTTGCTATTTGTATTTCTACATAAAAACCTTCATACGCATTACTACCGCCAAATGTACCTGTGATAGTATTACCTGGAGTAGTTCCTGTTCTACACTGCGCAGATCCATTCACAGCATCTACACTAAGTGGTATTGCACCAGTAGGATCATCTGAATAATTTCCACTATTAAATGCAGAACCATGTAATGAATGAGGAACTGCGCTGTGACCAATATTGGTTGAAACTGGTGCAGCGGCCTTTCTTATATAGATTCTAATATTTTCATTTACTAAATCATTATACGCATTACCGCTTGCAAAAGAACCGGTAAAGGCTAACTCAAAGCTTGCTATAACTTTAGTAGGTTGCGTAGTAGTTTCAAACAGTCTATGATAAGTTGCAGTATCAGTATATCCTGAGTAATTTGGATTTACTCCGCTTTCGTCAGGTTGATATGCAGTTAGGTTATTAATAATTGTTGCATATGCTGGACTATTTCCATTATCAGCAAAGAATCTATCAGCTCTTACCAGATTACTTCCTACTACACATGCATCATCAAATGGACTAAAAGATCCTGTCTGATTTGATATTCCACTACCTAATGCAGGTACTGAATTCCATGTAGTATATGATGAAGATCCTCTCGTTAACCTAAACTCCTCATCATCAAATCTTTCTCTTAAAGAATTTGAATTACCTGTTGTACTATAAGTATCTACCAGGATAGCATAAGGGCTACTTGAATTTGTTGGGCCAGTACCCCAAGGATCATATACATTAGCAGTTGCAGTTGCATCAGTATTACGGAATCTCCAATTACTTGAAGTTATAGCCCAATCATTATAATCATAATTAACGTTCTGTACATTATACTGATTAGTCCAACCTACCATAGTTCCTACTGAAGGATTCCATGCCTCTAATTGTAAAGTAGGTAATCCCCAATCAGTACCAATTGTTCTGAAGTTCCACTGAGCAGCATTTGAACGACCCTGTGTATTTGCATTAAAGTTATCTATGTCAGTTACATCAAGTAAAAACTTAGACCCAGCTACATAGTATTCTACTCCACTTAAGTGCTTACTTATAACACTACCTGCTTTTTCAATAACAGTTATGTTCCCATTAATTGCAGGGGTACTTAAGTTAGTATCAAAGAATACATCAGATTGTGTATATGAATGAGTACCTCCGCCATCGGTTGCAGTATCAGTTATCATAGAAGCAAATACATGGTATCTTCCACCATCTCTTCCATTATTGGCTAGGATATCCCCGGCTATAACCGTTATATCAACCTCAGCCTTCCACTTGGATGTATCTGCTGCATAATTTGAAATTTGAACAGTTATATCGCCACTTGGGCTAGTAAAGGTTTGGTTCTGATATAATGCATTAACAGTAAACGTATCAAATGTCTCTAGTACATTTACTCCATCAGCATCATATACTGTTACTATAATTTTGGCATCCCCGCTGGCATCTCCACTAAAACCTGTTACCTGTTGGGCCGTTGAAAATACTACAGATCCATTTGCTGATGTGTATGCAGGTTGATTAGTTCCTGCCCAGCCGTTTGTTGCAAAAGGTGTACCTTCTGTAGTAGGTGAACTAATTCTAACAATTCTCTCTGTTATATTATCAGTCACAGTACCGTTTGTTGTACCATTGGTCTTATTAAAGTTAGATGCAAATTCAGGAGTAGGAATATAAACATTTACCTTCCCTGGTGTACCACTGTCTTCAGCTAATACATCATCTCCTATAAAGTTAATAGTTTTATATGTACCTACTGCAATACCTTCATCTTGAACATGAACACCGGCAAACGTTAGTTCATTACTTCCATTAATAATTATATTGGTTTGTGAAGTATCTAAGTTAATTGATACTTGATCATTGGATCCTATAGTTGTAATATCAATACCAGGACCTGCAATAACAGGAGATCCGCCACCGCCACCGGTTGAAGATATTGTTAAAGTATCACCGCTTGGAGTAGTAACCTTTGTAATAGTAACATTGGATCCGGCAACAAGTGTAGGGTTATACGCAGAGTCTATGAAGTCTTTTAATGACGCTTGTGTCATTAAATCTCCAGCCTCAAAAAGTGCCTCTAATTGATATTTTGGTATTACAGCCATTTATACCTTATTTATTTTGTTTGAAGAAGATCCATAAACTTATCAAAGGATAAAAGCAATACTTTCTTCTTCTTTTTCTTTTTTCCTGTTGGGATATCGCCACTACCGACAGTTTGGCTTGCAAAAGAATCCATAGAACCAGGATTTCCAGGAAGCTCAACAGCTCCCATACCTTGTACATTCATATTAGGATTTACTGTTACTGCATCCTCGTCTACTTTATCAGGTAAACCTTCTTCTTTAGTTTCTGCATAGTCTTTTAAATCCTTTTCTGGTAATTTAGAAAGATCTTTAACTTCATCAGAAACTTCAGATGCAGCAAGCTCTCCACGTTTAAACTGGAGAGCCAATGCAAATAGTCGTCGTTGTGATTTACTCTTTGCTGGCATTACTTTAGATCCATTTTTACTCTAAACTTACCATCTTTAATAATCTTATTCATTTCATTTGATAAATGAGCTAAGATTTCCATTTGAGCATTTCTTGCAGCTTCATCAACTGAATCCTCAGTCATATCTTCTTTAAACTGATTCCAATTAAGTTTAGTTTCTTTATACCATGTTTTGTATGCATCAATTAGTTTACTAGCAGGAACATCTAAACTAGGAAGTTCAATGTACTCCTCGTTTAATTTAGAATGTTCATTTAAAGATTTTAAATTTTTCATATTTCTGTTTTCTTTTACTGGTTGTAGAATATCTTGTAAAGTTTTATAAAAACTATGTATACTCTTTGGTGTCATTTTCTTAAATGTCTTTTCATCATCTATCTTAAGGGCATTACGAACTTTGGATGCTGATATGTTATCATCAGTTCTAAAGATTTCGTATCCACTAAAATCTGGATCTACTCCTAACTGCTCTCTATAAGAATCTTTATTGATCATTGAATCATATGCCTTCTTTCTGTCAGTTCCATAACCCCACATAACCGGTTCATATGTTGGCCTAGCAGCAGCAAAGAGAGTATCAATTGCGCCATTAGGAACCACGATTGCAGTTTCTAGGAAAGGATACTGTTTAGCCATTTTAGCAAACATAGCCTGTTGTAAAGTTTCATCAAAAGGTCTCTTTTCAGGATCTGGGTTTTTACCTCTTACTAAAAATACAACTACGGGCAAACCGTTTTCCTTATACATTTTTTCAAATACTTTAACATGCCCTAAGGTAAAAGGTTGGAATCTTCCTACAAACATGTTTACCTTTTTCATTCCAGGTTTTGGATGAGGTACCTTTAGCGCTTCATTAATAGTTTCAGTTTTTGTAGCTTTTCTAATTCTATGACCATAGGGAGAAAGTGAATATCTCTTAATACCGCTTTCATCTTCACTAATATTAAAAAGACCTAAGTTTCTTTTAAGCCATCTCTTATGTGCTTGGATTTCAGAAAGAATCGTGTTAACTTCATCTTCTGTCAAATGACCATCAGCAACAGCATCTAAAATAGCGTTACGCACTCTTGCTGAAGTTGATACATTTTTTGCTGGATGCTTTTCAGTATATCTTCTCTTAACAGTTACCTTCTTTTCTACTATGAAGTTATCTAATTTCTTTAGATTTTTCATTATATGCATATTTTTTTATTTATTCCATTTCAAATTCCTCAATGTCAACCGACTCATCCACTTCAACATTCTTAAATCTTGTAGGAACTGGGTTTGACGGTCTACCTGTTGCAGTAAATCCAATATTGAATTCAAACTTAAGCTTTGCTATTGAATTTATACCATCAGTTCTATCCACGGTTGCTTTACCCGTCTTTTTATCCACTCCCCATACCTCATTTGTAAATAATTGAGATTTTACAGTTTCATTGTAACTGTTGGCATACACATTTCCTAGATTATAATAGGCTTCATATTTGGCCTTTAAGTCATCCTCATCTATATCAGGATTTTTCTTCTTTACATATGCGATTGCGCTATTAACTGATTTAGTTCTTCTTGCAACATAATCAGGATCATCTAAATCAAAATCATATTTTTTTGCAAGATCTTTAATTTCATTAGCAGTTTTTTCAGTATCCTCAGATGTACCATCAAATATACCTGCATACATTTTAGTTTTATCAGACATTTTTTCTAAATCGTCTTTAGTTTCCTTTGGTGATATTTTTTGACCTTCTGAATTAGTAAATTCTTTATATTCACTTAATTGTGTTTTTTCGCCTGATGCAGATGCACCACCTGCACCTTTCTTAATTGACCTGGCCTCAACACCAGTCATAATTAACTGAATCTTTCTTTGTATTTCTTCAGGTGAATCTTTTTCATAATCAATCTTTTCAGGTGATATTGAAATAATGTCTCCAAGTGGATAATTAGAAGCGGCTGGCATATACACGGCATTACCTTTATTTAACTCGCTCATATAAGAAACCATTTCAACCACATCAGCTGCACCGGTTTGCATAAATGGATCCAGCATCATAGCACCAGTAACATCCATTAATTTTTCTTCGTATTCTTTAGGATCCTTAATATCTTTAAGAGATTTAAAATCATCCATGATTTTCTGCTGAGCTTTTGTTGGTTTATTATCTCCAAACTGTTTCTCAAAACCTTCTGCTATTATATCAGCAGTACCATTTCTAAGTTTAGTTCTATTTTCAGGATTAGTTGGTGGAGTATCAGGGAATGCTGATAAAGTTTCCATCTCACCCTGATCTTTAAATGCAGATTGTGCCTGTTCTACAATAGCATTATATTTTTCTAAAGAAGCCTTTGCCTTTTCAGCTTCTTCCTTGCTACCGTATATTTTTTCTAAATCTTCGGTTGAAGGAATACTTTGTTTATTATAATCAACTCCATCAAAAGATACACCTTTATCAGATACGCCAACTTTAGTTTGAGATTTTTTATCACCGAACAGTTTAGCACCAGTCATTGCCTTTTTAGGAATACGATTAGATTTTTCACGATCAATATTATCTAACCCATATTCTTTTGCAACATTGACGATAGATGTCGGTGAACTCTTATCTCCTAATACTTTTCTAAATAAACCAGTCTTTGCGGTATCAACATAAAATTTGGTACCTCCTGCATTTTTCTTTATAATGCCATCTTCAACCAATTCACCAAATAGTTTTACCTTTTCTTCTTCTGATGCATCAGGATCATTAATAACATTCATCGCATCTAGAACCTTTTCGGCATTCTCTTTTTGATCTGGATCATCTATGTCATTTATTTGTTTTTGGATAACATCATTAATTCTATCAAGCCCTTTTAACTTTTTAGGTTCTTCGCCAACTTCGCCGGCTTTCATCTTTTTACCTCCAATGACAACTTCTGTATTATCATTCATACCACGCTTAAGCCCTTTCTTATAATCTTCAAATTCATCTTTATTCTTAAATTCCAATTCTGTAATCAAAACCTTTCCAAGATTAATAAATTCATTGTAATTTAATGCCCTCTCCTCAACTATCATTTCTTCAGCGGTCGGTAAAAGAGATTCATTGGTTGACTTAATCTTTAGATAATCATCAAAAGTCTTAAATGAATCATCCTCATCTGGTTGTATGACATCAATTACTTTATCTACCATTTGGTTAAAATCATTAATGACAGATGGTGTCATAATGTTTCCTCCGTTTTTTCTTTTCTTTTTTAATGATCCTAACATTATCTTAAATAGATCTTTAAGTTGTGGATTTTCATTAAGTATGTCTTTGGTTCTTTGGCTTGGTATTAATTCTACATTAAGATCAAATTCATCACCTTTTGCAAACTCGGCTTTTTCAATATCAATCTTTGTAATATCCTTACCTCTCTTAGTTACATAGTCATTAAAAATATTTGACACCATTTCAATGTATCTCATATCTTCAGTATCTCCTAAGATCTCATGTTTCTTAATTCCTCTTTCTTCAATAAATGCTAAAAGATCCAATAAGATAATTTCATTAATATCAGCAGGTGCCTTTCTTAAATCAATAGGTTCCTTATCTTTCATAAGGTTAACTGTATAAGGGTCTATTAGCTTAGCTGCAACGTTTTGTCTAGTCCCGGCCTTATAGAACTTAAATATTATTGATTCAATTGGTTTCTTTAAATCGTGCTGTAAAGTAGTAGATTGGATAGAAGGATTTAAAATTCTTAAAAGATATTCTGCAAATGAATTAGTATTAAAGATTTCTGCATGATCCTCTTTAGGTGTATTTAAGAACTCTTTGATTTTTTGTTTCTGAACATCTGTTAGATAACCTTTAAATAGAGGCAATAGTGGAGTAACACCTAATGCATTTGACCAGTCATTAATAACTCTAGGATCTTCAATAACTTTCATAACATTACCGCTAGGTGCCATAACCTTAATATGAGTAAGAACCAGATGATTCTTAGGCATTCTATCATATGTTATTACACTGGGTTGATTATTAACAAAATATTGAAAACAGAATTTCCAGTTTTCAGGTATACTATTAAAGTTTTTAGAAACTACCGATTTAATGTAACTGATGGGTTTTTCATAATAGACCATAAGTGTCCTATCAATTAGGTTAATAGGTCTTTGATTTCCACCTTTATAGAATTCCACGCCATCACCCTTTCGTTGAAAAGAAAAAGAAGATCCGGATAATTTTTCTGTTACTACAAGGTAGTCCTTAAAAAGATCATCTATAAGTTGCTTTCCTGAATCTTTATAAATCTGAGTTAACTCTTTCATTTGCTTATTTTTGATTATCAGTTTATATATTCTTTAGATTATAACCATATAGAAAAAGGGCGGTTATGTAGTCGCCCTTTATCATACTTTATAGCAGTTAGAGTATATACCAAAAACTCAAATGTTGGCTCCCTCTAGAGGTAAGCAATATAAGAATCCAGTCTATCTATCTTCCGTACTTAATAATACCTAATAATTGATTAAGTGGAGCAAAGGCACCAGTTAATTTATATAGCTTTCCGTTATATCTAAAGACAATACCTTCGCTTGGATAAATTGAATCAAGGCCACCTATTCGGTCAAGTTTAGCCAATTGGTCTTCAACCTTTTTAATTTGATCAACACCGCCACCTTTTCTAATTTTAGTAGTTTCAGTATCAAGATAAGCTCTTAATCTTTGTGCTTCATCAGATGGGTTTGCCGCAACAAAATTACTTGCATTCCTAATAATAGTAGCACCAAGCTCCAGGAATAGATCTTCAAAAGGTCTAATGTTTTCTTTATACTTTTTCTTAACATCTTCTTTATCATACTTCTTAACTAATGCAGCTTCATCTTTTCCGATTTGCTTTTCAAGAGATCTCATATTTAAGCTTTTCTTATCGCCGTACGCCCATCTCCGTAAAAGCCCTTCCTTAACATCTTGTGAAAGGTTAGGAAAGTCTGCATCAATCAATTCTCTCCACCACATTTCATGGTAACGAGAAACTTCATCACCGTCATTTAAACCATAACGATTTTGTAATGCAATAACTTTATCTTCAAACCTTTTCTTATTAGCGCTAAAATCAACATCTCTTTGTAGTTGAAGTATTCTAGGTGGAATAATCTTAAACGTTTTACCTATATCAGATTTTACTTTGGCTAAGATTTGTGGAATTTCTTTAGCAGGTCTACTATCCGTATCTAAGATATTCCCATCACCATCTGTTTTTGTAATATTATGAAATTGAATAACATCAGTATCATAGTTAATTACATTAGGATTTTTAGAATAGATAAGCTCCATGTTCATAAAGTTCTTACCATTATCAAAAATCTCTTCTTGTTTTGGTTTAGGCAATTTAACTAAAAGACTAGCAAGATCTTTAGCAGCAAAAACAAAAGTATCCCTTACCATAGGAACTTCATGGGCTTCAAATTTTGACACAAACTGATCAAGGCTCATCGGATCCTTTGTATCACCAGTGTTTCTAGCAAACATAACTTTACCATCTTTAATAGTAACAAACAAGTTTTGCCCATCAGTCTTTTCAATAGGATCCTCTTCAAAATTCAATTCCCCGCGAAGCCCTGCATCAACGATCTTTTTAAAGTCACCGAAGGTTAATCCTTTATCATCATACGGATGGCTCATATGACCAGCCGCCCCACCTTCAAAAAGAAATGGCTGGCTTTTATCGGCCAGCCATTCTTCAAACAATTTAATATGTTTCATGTAATTAGTTTATGTTATCCCATTGAAGATTGTAACGCCCCAACCATAGCACCATAATCTCCGCTATACTTAGATTTTAAACCGTCAATAACTTCTTTTGCTTTGGCTTCATCAAAATCATCACCGTGGGCACTTTTTAGAATTTCTGTTGCATATTCTTCAAATTCCTTATCAGACTTAATTTCTTTTTCTGATACTTTAGCTTCTTCAACAGTTTCCTCTTCTTCAGCTTCTACTTCTTCTTCCTCCTTTACAACAACAGTACCCTGTACATCGGCTTCATCTTTTGCAGTTTCTGGTGCAGTGGTAATGTTTTGGTCTTTAGTAACCAATTCTTCACCTTTTGAATCAGGCTCTTCTTCAGGCTTACCCATATCCATAATATCACCTGCAATACCTGCGGCTGATTCAGGACCGTCACCTTTTGCAACCTTAATCACAATGCCGTTTTGGTCAGCTGTTTCATCCTTTAATTCAGGACCGTTATCAACTTCTTCAGTAACCTCATCTTCATCAGATTCTTCTACCTCTTCGTCTTCTTCAGAACCGTATGCTTCATTAACAAATTTAGAGAAAGACATAATTCTTGATTCGTCTTTCTTGTGATGCATATCCTCATCCTCTAATTCGTCTTCTTCTTCCTTATCATCAGCAGCATCTTTTTTCAAATCTTCTATATGAGCATAGTCATCTTTTGCTGCGTCTTTATCATGTTCAATTTCTTCTTCTTCATCTTCTTCAGCTAACGGATCAGCAGAAGCAGCAACAGGAACAGCGTAATCTTCTGGCTCCTCATCATCATCATGATACTTAACATTCTTATTAACAGTAACTTCCTTTTCTTTAATGAAATCTTCAAATGCCATTATTCTACGAGTAGCAGCAGGAGTATCTTCTTCCTCTTCTACATCAATACCTGATTCTTCGTCATCACCTTCAGCAGGTACTTCATCAGTAACAGGTTGATCATCAGTAACCTTTTCACCAGCTTCATCTTCAACGTCTTTAGGTTCTCCTATTGCATTTACTTCATCCTCAATGTCTTC
>Ga0208428_1000822_pt1 | contig 13699 bp, 9 predicted proteins | sample DEB08_DNA_11_FD_184535 | JGI IMG/M metagenome (GOLD analysis project Ga0208428, IMG submission 184535) | Aqueous microbial communities from the Delaware River and Bay under freshwater to marine salinity gradient to study organic matter... | ecosystem: Environmental > Aquatic > Marine > Coastal ... | reverse complement strand
TAGGACAGCATACGGTCGGTGATTTTTTCTTGATGAGGAAGCAGACGGATCATGTGGTGGGTTCAATGTCCTTATAGTATACCATTAAAAAACCCTCCGTGTGGAGGGCTTGTAGACGATTCTTAATGTGTCTTAAAAAGCTTAGTTCTCATCTTTAACCGGGACAAAGGTATTCTAGTGGAATTCTGAGGTCTTGTCAATACCCATTCCATCTGCCCATATCTTAAATGCTGTTGCTGGCCAATGAGAGTAAAATGCTTTATCTGAAATAGAACTTCTGTCCCTTATTCTTCCTCTGATAATATCTTCATATGAAGTTTTTATGCTATAATCTAGTACTGTTTTGAAGTGATCATTAGGATTAAATGGGAGTGATTTGGCATACTTCCAAAATGGAGTATCATATTTTGAACCATATTGATAATGCCATAATATAAAATTCTGGTCTTCTATAATATTAGATCTTATTCTTTCATTGCAGTTATCTTTATTTTCTCTACCCAAAATATATCCATGAGTAGCATGTGCAACATTTTCATAAAATCCAGTTGATGTTGCTTCTAACGGTTCAATAAATCCTAACCTATTTCCATTTAATATCGTTCTCTCTCCATAAAAACAACTCTTGGCAATATAGTTCTCGAAGGTAATATATTCACTCGGAGATACGTTAAATCTTTCGACAAAATCATTTGTTGCTTCTTCTTTTGTTGTTATTGTATTGTTATACAAATATCCATATGAAATACTATCGATATTTGGTATTATGAAAGTCCACCCATTTGGAGTTGCTACTGTTCTAGTATAAAGAAGTTCTTTATCAACTCTATCTTCTCTTGCTAGAATGACAGAATTTAGTGGATTTATGATATCATCATATAAATCTTTCTCTCTATTATTTCTTCCTCTACAATCAAATATAAAATCAGAATCTATTTCTTCTTCTGTATTTTCAACATCCTTTTCAATAATTTCAAATACACCAGATTCTAAAACTTTTTGCGAAAGTAAGTTTGGAACATAATGAAGGGCAGTTAAAGACTGTGCGAATGGATGAAAGACTTTATCATTACATTTGCCCCAATTTTCATACATAATACCTTCTTTTCTTGTAGATTTGAGTGTATTATTGTTTTGAAAGTCAAGATTGAAGAAATTATTGATCAGAAATGAAACAGAGGTGCTAGTGCCTTGACCAGTTTTTTCAATATTTACCGATGGATTATGATAGATTGTTATTTTATCTACATCATTTTTTGCGTGTAGATAATAATACATTGCGGTAATACATCCAGCATTACCAGCACCAATGATAGATATATTCTTCTTACGATTGCTTATCATTCTCAACTTCTTTCATAATAGTTTCAAATTTATTTTCCCATTCACCACTCATATCTTCCCACTTGTTCAGAGGACAAGAGTCTATAATCATCTTTGCTTTTGCTGGAATGTAACATCCACATTCCATACATTTGTTTTCCAAATCATCAAACTTTGGGCAAGACTTGCAAATAGATGTTCTCTTATGATATTGTTCATCGGAAACCATTAAAGCACCACCTCTGCTCTCGTGGATATACCTAATAAGTTCCCAAGAAAATCCAGCAAGATTCTTTGCTTGTTGTCCTAATGATGGATACTGTTTTTCGTCAGACATTGTAATAAATCTCAATTTTTTTTTATTTATCTAATAGTAATTGAAGTTAATATTAAATCTACCAATCGCATCATCAGTACAAGTCGTGCTCTTATGATAAATTGCTGGATCAAAAAATAGTGCTCTATTCTCCACAGAATCTACCTCCACGCCATTCTCAAAGATGGTCTTCCCGTTATTTGTGTTTAGATAGAATAGACAACCTTTACAATGAATTGGTTCATCATTTTCATCCAAAAAGTCAACGTGAAAATTGTGATGCTTTATTGTATTAGTCTTTGGATAGAAGTTTGCCTTTATCCTTATGATTGAAATGGGATCTATTTTTCTTAGCAGTGGATGAATAGAACTAAAATGATTACTTGATGGTCTAAAGTTATTATAAAACATATGAATTAAAAAATATCCATCACTTTCACCACGATCAGATACCCCAATTCTGGTGTACCAATCAAGGTTTCCGCTATAAATCAAATAATCTTTTAGATTCTTAAATTCTTCTTCACTTAAGAAGTTATCAACTATTTTCATGTTCTATACCTATTATTCAATTCATCTATAAGATCTGGTGTCATAAAATTCATATTGAGCAACACTCTAGATTTGTGTTCTGCGGGTGAGTGTCCTGTGTGTTGTAATAATCCATCAAAAATAAGAAGTCTGTTCTCTACTGGTTCAACTTCTACCAATAATTCCTTACCTTCTCTGTCATACAACAAAGTGTTACCATCACTATTATTCAAATAAAAGATTGCGGTAGTGTGCTCGTATGGATAATCGACATGAATTTCATGAACATATTTTTCTGGATTATATAATGTCATATCTGCTCTCGCCCTAACAACAAGATGTTGAGTTTTTGTTATTTCAGTAACCTTATCTTGAGCAGATAATATCAATGCCCTACACATCATTGCCGAATGTGTATCAAGAAAAATCTGATTCCAATGAAGTCTAATAACAAAACCAAAAGATCCATTTTTAGAATATGAACTGTCATCAGTTAAATTGTCATTAAAGTGCCACTCACATTGTTGACTTAGAAAATAATTTTGTAAATCTCTTAAATATGATTCTGTCAATAAATCATCAATGATTTCAAACATCAGTTAAAATAATGTGTATGTCCAATGTTATGTATGAAGAAAGTTAAGGTTAATCTTCCAGTTTCTTTTGAACTGCCAAATACATTGGAAGGGGCATGAATTCTAGAACCATCATATGCAACTAACCGATTGTATTTGTTTTCTAAATTTACAAACTGATTATTTTCACCATCAAGAATAGAAGTTCCAGATTCTGGTGGAGCATTTGGAGTTAAATATACAACTCCCGCTATTGGACCAAGTGGATCTTTGTGAAATCTATCTTGCCAAAAGTTGGGATATGAATTTAGAGTTTCTTTTGTTGTTATATGAAAAAATGATGAAATGACCATTTCATCGGAGTTATTATCTACAATATTAAAATGCTCATCACAAACTTCAAATATTCTTTGTGCATGTTTTATTACAATTTCATCTGCTTCGGAATATGATTTTATGTCCTGATTGCAACAAGGACATTGTTGATTTTTTATCTTTCTAATAGGGAATGTTCTTTGCCCTCTCCATCCAGCAGTAGCACCATCATTATGATTATTAAGTCTATAATTTTCGTATGATAAGGCTAGTTCTCTTATCTCATCTGGATTTTCAAAATAGTTATCAATTATAAGAGTGTTCAACATTTACTAACAAATCACAACTAAAAATTATTTAGACTGTTCCGTTTATACTGCCTTTGATGGTTCTAGAATTTAATGTTCCATAAAGTGCATATCTACCTGCCCCAGAAGCTGCTGCTATTGCTGCTCCCGGTCTTCCACCTTGTCCAGATTCACTGGTACCTCCACCATCTTGTCCCCAGTCTCCACCTCTTCCGCCAGTTTCTCCTTGATCACCACGTTTGGGTTCTGGTTCCCAACTACCACCACATCCGCCGTATCCTCCTCCCAGATCACCATCAGAACCGTCTAATGAGGAGGGCCAACCGTGATTATATCCTCTTCCATGACCACCATTACCTCCATTACCACCAGTTCCGCCATTAACTGTCGTATCTTTTCTACAATTTCGATATCTGGTATTACCATCACTCTCCCACCAACAATCTCCCCAACATCCACATATTTGTCTTCTAGAACAGTGCCATCCATCATAACAATCACTAGCATTATACCATCCACCATCACAACTAGGACAATCTCTGCAATTAGACTTGGTTGTTCTTTCTACGCACGTTCCATTCGCTCCATCGTTGCCTTTTTTACCTTTTTCTCCTCCACCTCCACCACCATAGATTTTGGCACCAGAACCAACTCTAACTCTATTGTTGTAACCAGTGCTTCCAAGGTTGAGTGCAACAGATCCATCTTCACCAGATATTGATGTCCAACCATTCAGACCACTTCCTCTACCACCATAACCAAAGATTCTTCCAGAAACATCAATACGAAAGTTATGAACAGTTATTCTTGGTGCTAACTGTGCTGCTGCTATTCCTGGTTGAACTGAACCGCAAGTTCCTGTAATCAGAACACCTTTTTGAACATTCTTTGTATGATTTCCAGTTGAGTTTCCTCCCTGTCCGTCTCTTCCACTATAACCGCCACCAGCAAAGTCAAGACCTCTACCATTTGGATCATATAATCCCATTCTTAATCCAGGTTCTCCTGGATAAGATGAATTAATGTCAGTTCCAGATTGTCTTGCCAAATATCTCTTGACAGAATTTCTGAACTGAGATAAACTTAGATTATTCCCAGTGGAAATTTGTTCATTGTGAGTTGCGTCTGGAACAATAGGATTTTCTTTTCTAATGTCAGTATCTCTTCTTAGTTGAGAAGCACTAATTTGACTACCAAAACCTGGTTGATCATCTGTAAAGTATCTTCTCAGTTGACTGAAAGAAATCTGTCCAGAAGTAAAAAATAAGTTACCGCCGTTTTCTGGATTTCTTATTATAGTTATTGACATTTACTAAATCCTCCTATTAGTGCAAATCTACCCAGGCAGATCCAGTGTACCCTTGGAATTTTTTAGTAGTCGTATTGAATACCAAAGCTCCTTCTTTTCCTGCAGTGTTAAGACCAACTGTAGTAGATACTTGTGGTGGCATCATAAATGATGCTGCACCTCCACTTATACCTTTTCCTGCCAATCTAAAATCAACAGATGCTTGTGATACTGTAGTTCCAATTCCGATTCTTGACTCATTATCAAATGCTACTTCTACTTTTGTTCCCTTAACATATGAAATTTGAGCGGGCGGACCTCCTTGTTGTTCTATTCCTGGATACAATTCAACGTTTCCATAAACCATAAGTGTTCTGGATTGACTTCCAAGAGAAGTTGTTCCAATTCCAACCCCATCACAAATAATTTGTCCATCCGTATAAATTGATCCAATATCGGGAAGTTTATTATTAATATTAGCGATTGATTGACCAACACCAATTGCTCCAACGACAAGAATTCTATTGAAAGCATCTATATCTGTAATTGGAGTGTCAGTTCCTATTCCCAATGAAGAACCAGCAGAAACTATCACATTTGAGAATGTTGAAACTCCGCTTGTTGAATTGACATTTCCATCAAATACAGATGGCAGAGTTACAGTTACATTAGTAGTTCCAGTAACATTTAAATCACCTGATACGGTTAAATCGCCACCTATGAATGAATTTCCAGTTACTGTGGATGTTCCAACAACATGTAAATTGTGTTCTGGGTCTGTTACTCCTACTCCAAGGAGACCGTTATAGGTTAAAGATAATAATTCATTAAAGTCTTGACCATAAATCCAGTTGAATCTTCCAGTATTGATTCCAGGACCACCAGCATGTAAGTGGAAATCAAAATTTCCAGGAGTGTAATTTAAAAATTCAAACGCATCGTCCGAGTTTCCGTAACGAATTACTCCAGCACTGTCTGCTATTCCTACACCAGACTTTTCTTGTGCAAGAATAATTCTTGCTTCAGAACCAACTAATTCTATTTCGGAAGTTCCAGTTGTAATGATTTCGAATGGTCTTGTTGGTGTATCGGAACCAATGGCAACTCTTCCATCAGACGTAATATTAACAATGGTTCCACCAGTTCCTACATTAAACTCACTTGCTGTTACAATACCACTTACAGATAAATTGGACGCTGTTACAGTGTCCACTTCAATATTTGGAGTACCACTTAAACTTGAAGCTGTAGTAGCAGTTCCTGTCAAATCCCCAGTAAATGTGGATACTACATTATCAACAGTAACTGTTGAGGCAAGTCTACTATTACTTAGAGTTCCATTACTAATATTGGATGCATTAATGCCGGTTATATCAGTACCAAAACCACTGAAGGAATATGCAGTTATAATTCCCGTTAGGTTAATATTAGATACCTCAATATCTGATGGAAGTCTACTATTACTTACAGTTCCATTACTAATATTGGAAGCATTAATTCCAGTTATGTTAGTACCAAAACCACTAAAGGAATATGCAGTTGCAATGCCAGTTAGGTTAATATTAGATACCTCAATATCTGATGGAAGTCTACTATTACTTACAGTTCCATTACTAATATTGGATGCATTAATGCCGGTTATATCAGTACCAAAACCACTGAAGGAATATGCAGTTGCAATGCCAGTTAGGTTAAGTTGAGAAGATTCGATCGTTTCTGCAAGTCTAGAATTATTTAAAGTACCATTACTAATATTGGAAGCATTAATTCCAGTTATGTTAGTACCAAAACCACTAAAGGAATATGCAGTTACAATACCTGCAGCAAGAATATGACCGCCAGTTTGGATACCAACACCAGTAAATCCTTCAACTGAAGTGTCAGTATTACCCGCTACTTGGAATACGAACCTTGGATCTACTGTACCGACTCCAACAAATCCTGCAGAATAAATGCTTGTATACCCAAATCCAGGATCCACATCAACCCATTGAGATGTGGGAAGATTTATAAGATTTCCACCATCACCATAATAGGTTATAATTCCACTAGAACTAGTTGCAGTTATAATACCAGAGGTAATGCTTGTTACACCAACATTGATTCTATTAGAATTAGTAGTTGGTATTGTTGTAGTATTGTTTACTGTTAGATATTCAGTTTCAATTGTCCCATGAACTTTAACATTTTCACCAACATCAAGAGATTGTGTTGGAATTGTAGATCCAATTCCAACCAGGCCATTTGCATTTATAATAAATTTGGTATCATCAACTTGAAGTCCGTTTCTAAAATTAAATGACTTTCTAATATTGGACATTACACTTTTTTTAGTTATTTATCTAATAGTTTTTGTTCAAGGTAATCAACCTTAGCATTTAAATCTTTTATTGCTTCAATTAATAGTGGGACAAGTTTTTCATATTGAACGGTAATATAGTCATTGCTTGCTGGAGCAGAACGAACTACCTCAGGTAAGACTTCTCGAACATCTTGTGCAGAAACACCAGCATGAACTATATCGCCATCAAATCCTAAAGATTGTCCAATTTCATTGAAGTTGTATGTAAATCCGTGCAATTTACATACTTTATCTAACGCATTTTCGATAGGTTCAATGTTAGTTTTTAATCTTATATCAGAAGCAAATGCTGTAATGTCGCCAGTACAAACAATAGAACCACTTACAGTTAGAGTTCCTGAAGCAGTCAGTGACTGAATACTAGCAGAGGATGATACAGAAAGAGATGATGAAGTAACAGATGTTGCAGAAAGAGTTGATGTAGAAACAGATGTTGCAGATATTTTAGGTATCGTAATATTACCAGATGAAGTGTTTTGAATTGTACTACCATCTATTTGTATATTATCAATAGTTGCCTGACCTTGAATATACAAGTCACTAAATTTCAGTGATGATGTTCCAAGATATGCACCAGCATTTGTATCAGGTAAAAATCCTGTTGATGCAGTAACAGTTCCAGTAACATTTACACCAGTGTTGGTAGTTGCTAATTTTTCATCACCATTATAATAAAGTTTTACATATTCATTGGACTTACATTCAATCGAATTATGATTATCAATGGCATTGATATAAATGAATCTATCAGTTGCATTATCATCTGTATCGGAATTTCTAATGTAAATATCGCCAGAACTATCATTATTATTTTCTATGTATAATGTAGCAGAAGAATATGATATAGATGATTTGTCTGTAGAAGAAGTATTATCACCAAAAACAATTGATGGAACTACTACTGCCTCACTAAAAGTAGCAATTCCAGTAACATTTATGCCAGTATTTTCTGTTGTAAGTATTTCAGTTCCACCATAGTATAAAGTTGCCTGTTTTGTTTGTGCATCGGCGCGAATTATTGGATTATTTAAAGTGTCTTGAACAAGGAATGCATCTCCTGTTTTAACACGGATTTCTCTATCAGTGGTAGTACTCTTTAAATAATGAGCACTATCACTTGGAGAGGTATAAATTTCAAGTCTCTTATTTACATCAGTTCCAAGACCTAAGATGGAGTTATCTGTTAAAAGAACGTCTCCTACAACATTAATATCTCCACCAAAGTGTGAATCATCTCCAACACCAATACCACCTTTAACGACAAATGCACCAGTGGTTGGATTTGAAGAGGACCCCGCTAAAGTTACTCTAAGTTGATTATTAAAATATGATTTACCTTTAACTCTCAAGTTTTTGGTCATTGTAACTGGACCATCAAATTGCGAAAGAACATATCCAGATGTTCCACCTTCAACAATAATTCTTTCTCTGATGGTTATTTCATCAAAAGCAACACTTAATTTAGATGGATCTTGTCCAGTAACCGTTGGTTTTGGAATATCATATGAAACAGTTTCACCAGAAGCAGCAGATACTTTGGTATTACCATTAAAGGTATCACCTCTACTGTTCATTCCAGTGTAAACAACTGCTCCAGCAGATCTTTCTTGTGCTTGGACTAAGAAATCTTCTCTTTCACTTAAAGTTTTAATTTGAACTTGAGGTAATGCAGTTGAGTAATTACCAGGACCATATCCAAGATATTCAAATGTATGACCAGATGCACGACAAATTGAAGGTCTTCTAAATTCAACAGGAATTGCTCTAACTTTCTTAAATAAAGTTCCAGACTCATGATCTCCTTGCTTTGTTCCAAGATATCCTCTTGAAACAACTGCACTAGTGTTGGTAACTTCTCCACTAACTCTGAATATTTCATCATTAATTTGGAGGAAATCACCAAGTCTCAATCTATCGGATACATTTGCTCCACTTAGACATGTAAATGACAGTGCAGCATTACTTCCTGCATTATATGTGCCAGTTAATTTAAATACTTCACCATCATAAAATGGTATAGTACGGGAAGAATAACTTTCAGTTCTAATATCAGATATTCCTTCATTTGAAGATAATCCATGTTTTAGAACATAACCACCAGCAACGGAGAATGGTAGATCACTTTCAGTTTGAACTGTAAATGTTGTCGTTGATGTAACGTCCTTTACAATATAATCACCAGCATTGTTATTTGTAGATGAAATAACTCTAAACTTATTTCCTACATTTAATCCATGAGAATTGACAGTAGTAAATGTAATAGCACCAACTGTTATTTGTGTATCACCGTTGATTGTAGTAACTATATTAGCAAATGAAGTTGAATCAATTTTTACAGAAGGCCCAACAACAAATGCATATTGACTAGTGGTTGGTGTTGGATCTTCACTTGTCCTAGCAAATCCAACTGTATTCTTAGTTACACTACTAATTCTGTAATAAGCATCTGCAGTTTCTCCATCACCAGTCAATTGTATTACATCACCAATATAAGTAGTAATACCAGATGTTGATAATGTCATATATGAATCTGCAGATCCACCTATAACAGTAACATCTGGATATAAAGTATCACTATCAGAATATCCAGATCCTTTAGCAGATATTTTTATTTCGGTAATTAAACCACTAGAATTTACAGTTACTCTACCTGTAGCACCTCTCCAATCAGATTGTACGGAGTCATTATATAGTTTTACATTATGATAAACACCTTCAGTATGACTGGATCCACCTGCGGTTAAGGAACCATTGTTAACACCCCCAAGACCATGATTATATAAGAACCCTAGAGTTCCAGTTGTACTCGTGGTACTAACAGTGTTAATTTTTAGACCTAAATTAAATTCCTCACAGAATATGTCGCAAGTTTCTCTAGTTATACTCTTTTTGAGATCATTGGTTGCAACATCACCAATTGGAGATCTCTTGGCAAATGTTTTTGCAGATAATTGATTATCATCATAATTATCTCTATCCAATTGTGGATAAAGATCTACTGGACTTTGTGTAAATTTGCTATCAGTAAAAGTATTTGGAACTGCATTATTGGCAGATAGAACATATAGGTGATAGATTCCATCTTTTTGATTATAAATGTAGTCCGAAATTACATCATTTCTATAGATATACAGATTTGATTTTATATCATTTCTTTCGAGAGTTGGAAGTTCACTTACTGTTCTAGTTTGAGTTGTATCGTTTTGGAATGTTCCTGGATCATGTTGTATATCAAGTATGTCCTTATAACTTACATAAAAACTATACTCATCAACTAAACTATCGACAGTAAATGATCCATTATATCCTCTATTGAATTGACCTGTTGTAGTTTCACTAGAATCTTTTACATTTCTAATAATTACAGTGTCATTAACTTTTACTCTATGTGGAAGTTCTGTGGTATACTTTAATAATGAACCAACTTTTTCTGCAGTTTTAATAAATTTGGTATTTCTATTATATGATGTATTGCTTAATGGTAGCGTAGTTCTAGAAGATGTGTGACCAGGAATATCATTATCGGTAAGAGCACCAGTAAAACTAGAATCTTGAAGAATAAATCCGATCTCTGGATTTTTTGCATTATATGCTTCTTTTGGTATGACAACTCTTAGTTTATATGTTTTCTCATCTAGTGCTCTTTCATCTGCGATTCTAGTGACATATGCTAAATCTGTAGAATCTGAATACTTAGCATCATCATTAGGATCATATCCAACTCCAGAATCTAAGAATGAATTGTAAATAGCATTATTGGACTTAACATTAATATACCATTGATTATTAGATGTATCCCATTGAATTGGTGATCCAATGTCGCCAGCATTTTTATCGGATATTCTACTCTTAATTGTTAGTCCACTTCCCTGATAAGAAGAGACTGCTTCTCCCAAAAATGCGTATGTGTATGATGATGCTAATTTAATAAATTCACTACTACGAAGACCCTCTGGATTTGATACTGCATTATAAACATCAGTGTCTTGAGTAATTGCGAAATAAACACTATGCTCTTTAATGTTTTCGGGAAGATCTCCTGTGGAACTATTAATTATAACTGTTTCACCAGTTTTTAGGTTGTTAGATCCAATGTAAAAATGATTTTGATAACTGATATACTGAACATCATAAGATTTTTCATTTCTATTCAATTGATTATTTGTGCCTGTCATGTATACTGCGGCACTATAACTACTTGATCCCTGATCAATGGTAATTACATCTTTAGATTTAGCACCAATTCTATAACCCTGAACTAAAGATGTTGGTTCAGAACTTCTAGATGTAAAACCAGATAAGAATAATTTGGTAGAATCTCCAACAGTTCTAGTTTTTGGAACATCAAGTTGCAACCAGTCAATTTGATCTGGTATAGAAGAATCTATAGATCTTGGTGCAACAATTGATGTGATGTATGCATGATTATCTTTATCGAATGCTTCCGATTTAAATCCAGAAGATTTAAGTGCAACTTGCCCAAAGTTTGAGTTGGAGTTTGTAATAGAAGCATCTGCTCCAGAGTTGATATCAAAATGATATGTAAATCCGATAGCAAAGACAGATACAATTTGAATAAATGAGTCATTTGATGCCTTGATGTGACTTGTTTCCCATCCAGGTCTATAAATTGCATCTTGATCTAAATGATATACTTTTTCTGTAACTGTTGAAGATGCTTGTGCTGGTAAATCATCACCAGTTACAACTCCATAATCTATACCATCATAAACTCTTGTTGAAGGATTATATTTAACAAAAGCTCTATCATCTTTCTGCAGAGAAACTGCTGTGAACTGTGCCACAACCATGGAACGGAATCCAGATGCTTTTGCACCATCGGCGTGCATCCCATTCATACCCCATACGGTTCTCAATGAGATATTGAATACATATGGAGATGCACCACCAACAGTATCAGTTTCTACAGTAACTGTAGCATTATTGAGTCTTGGGGAAGCGTTTAAGTTAATTGGAAATGTTTCAAGTAGATATGTAAATTGTGTAGAACTAATAATATCTTGAACAACTGTTGAAATATTATATTGAGATGTACCAACTCCGCGAATTCTAATTGGAGTTCCAGCACTTAACTCATGAGCGACATTTGTAGTTACAGTAATTCTGTCGGTAGCTGTAGTACCATTGCCAGATATAATATTGGATACATTAATTGGGTCACTCTTAAATGCACCAACAATCTGCCATTCTGGAGTCTGTTTTGCAAATGATAATTCTGATCTTGGGAATTTTGAAGCATTTTCAATAGATCTGTAAACATTATACGCATTACCAACTTTATGGTAATACATGTCAAGATCTGTTAGTGATGAGAATTTTTCTCTATTTACTGTATTAACACCGTCAGCATATTCAAAAACAGTTAATTTGTGATGACTAAATCTCGGTGATGATGTGTACTCAGCATCAAAAGATCTTGGATTTGTATATACAGTTTCACTATCTCTACCATCAAATACAGAAAACTGCCAAAAATAGCAAGCACCAGTAATTCTAAAAATTGCAGAATTTGGGATAGTATCGTCTGTTGGATTTGGAACATATTTTGGTCTAATCTTTGTTTTTCTTAAATCAAGACCAACAATAGATGTTCCTCTTGGTACTATTACACCGCCATAAACACTATTAAACTTATAAAGGATATTATCTTTTTGCGTTAAATCAAAATTACTATCTAATTCTAAACTTAATGTGGTAATTGCAGGAGTTCCTACACCACCTTCGACCGGAGTAACATATGCAACGTTACTATTATTATAAATTGCATAACCAGGTCTATTGTCAATTATATGTTCTCCTGGGAATAATAATATAGTAGTCTTTTCGGTAATGTCGTTATTATTTCCTTGCAAATATGAAAATCTAGCTGCTTCTAATAACGCCCTTTGAACCGTTTTAAAAGGTTGAGCAAGTGAATTACCTTCATTTGTAATTGAATCAGTAGAATCAAGATCACTTGGATTCACATATAGGATTCTTCCCTCAGTATTCTTGATAAAATTATCTAACTTATTAAGAGGCATCTTACTATCTTTGACGAAATATTTCTATGATGTATTTATCAAGTCAAATCCTCCTCATCAAAATAGCAATATTCGTCATCTGGCATGTCTTCCGGATTTTCTAAATCAACAGGGAATAGGCAAGGATGTACTTCTTCATCTATCAAGTAGAAAGAACTCCTGTATAAGTCTTCTGGTTCATAACTTATATGTTTATTTGCTTCTTCTACTAAATCTTTATCACACAAATGTCCCTCAGGAAGTTCATCAAATGTAAATGGAATTTGATTTATAAAATACATCTTCACTATCATGGTACCGTTAAGATACCAACAATATTCGCTGGTGATTCTGTATTTAAAGGACATTTGTTTTTCCTTTATTTATTTTTTAAATAGGACTGCGGAGAATTGAACTCCGTTCACACCGTTATAAGCAGTGGGCCTTAACCAATAGGCGACAGTCCCTAAAAATCAGATCCATAGATCTGAAATAATTTTAGCACGCTTCGTTGTTATTGTCAACGTACAATTTGTATATTTCGCCGTCTGCAGGAATCATGACAGATGCAGTTCCATCATCTTTCACAATGCCAATGTGTTCTCCATTCTCCACTCGTTCAAGAAGTTCATCAAAATTTTCTTCCCATTCCTTCAAG
>Ga0208428_1000821_pt1 | contig 13720 bp, 37 predicted proteins | sample DEB08_DNA_11_FD_184535 | JGI IMG/M metagenome (GOLD analysis project Ga0208428, IMG submission 184535) | Aqueous microbial communities from the Delaware River and Bay under freshwater to marine salinity gradient to study organic matter... | ecosystem: Environmental > Aquatic > Marine > Coastal ... | reverse complement strand
GGGAGCCCCTTTGCGACCCATTACCTACACTAGAGATGAGGCAATAAATTTAAATACTGGTATATATGCTAGTAATGAATGTTTACTTTGTCAAGTGTATATAGTATGTTTATTTAGAATTCTTTTAAGTCTTTTATTAATATATTATGCTGGGTTGCTCTAGATACATAATCTTTTACGCCAGATTTTTCTCCCGTTTTAACTACATAAGCTTTTTCCCAAAATTCTTCGTATGGTAAATAACCATCAATTAATACCTTTTCAACGCCAAAATATTCTCTATAACCTTTACTATCATCGTGACGATTAAACTTTATGTGCATAAATACATAAAAGTCTGGTTTTTGATGTGTACTAAACTCTGAAACTGATTGTTCCCAGTCTAGTTGCGGCATAAAAGAGCTTCTCTTTGTTTTTAATTCATATCTTTCATTATCTAATAAGAAGTCTTGATTATAAACTAAACTACCTTTTGTTGGCTTGAAGCCCGGAAAGTTATACCCGAAAGCTTCTTCAGCTACAAACCCGGCTTTTCTACCACGCCCTTTTGTGATTGAATTATTTAAGTCTTTTAATTCGTTATCACGCTGGGTAGCTTTTGATATGATTTCATCGTTAAATGCTATCTCTAAAATCATCAGCGATATCTTTTACACTTTTATCTTTAGTTATAGGTTTTCTAGTTTTAAATGTAGCTGTACCTATTACAGCATCATCTCCAGTTTTACCACCACTGTGGTCTGTAAATGTTACAGTTCTGCTTTGAACATTTTGTTTGTCAGACTCTGAACAATATTCCGGATAAAAGTTTAATTTCAATTGAGTAGCTTGATATATTAACTCTTCTAATTTTTCAAACTCTTCATGAAGATACTCTAGCTCTGCTTCATAACGCATTCCTTGTGCGCTATATTCCAAAGCTTGCATGCCTTCTTGAGCAATACTTCTTCTTCTATTCATAAGAAGCTTCATTTCTTCCAAATTATCTAGTGTATTTTCAATTTGCTCATAACTAAATATTGAGTTATCTTGAAATTCATCTACATTACTATATTTACTTATTGTCATAAATTATCTCCTGTTCTTCATTATGGCTTGACTAATTTTAACAAGCTCTTTATTACTACTTTCCCTAGTAAAAGTTAGGCCACGCTTTTTTCTTATTGCGCGTCTCTCTCTTTCACTAAGTCCGCCCCAAATACCGTGCTTTTCGCCCATGTTTACAGCGTACTCTAAGCACTCTACTTGTACATCACATTGTCTGCAAATTGATTTAGCAGCTCTAGTGGAAGCACCTCTTTTAGGAAACCATGCGTCAGCGTTATAACCTCTACAAGCTCCTTTGAACTTCCATTTGTTCATTTCTAAATCATAAAATGCGTCTAGTACTGGATTTACCATTACCATCTCCACTTCCGTTCTTCTCCCTGGTCTGTCCATTCTTGACGACCATTTTGAACTTTATTAATTGCTATCTTAATACCTTTTAATGACTTATGCAAACGAACTTCATACACAATAAGCGATAAAAGGCCTCTTATTCGTAAATTATCCCAACCGTAATGCCACCAACTAACAAGATTTTCATCTTTTTCTCCTGCTACATCGGGCCTTAAATGAGAACCACTATTAAAACTTGTAGTAAAATTCTCGCCATTAGGACCTAAAAACAACATAAACTTGTGCGCACACATATGACATAGATAAAAGAACCTAGGTTCTTCATCAAAAGCAGTGTCAATAAATTGTTCATAACCGCCATGACCCTCAATAATTAGAGAGTTATCTAAATTATCAACATCTTTTTTACCGCACTTAGTACAGTCTGTTTTTACATTAAACATCGTGTAAATTTGTAGCTCCTCTTACTCTTGCTTGTCTATAAGGCAAGTGATTAGAACAATAATCAAACTTATTGTATTTACTCAATATCGTTATACATCCTTTTTCTAAACAATTTCTGCCTTCAGCATAAACTTTATTTTTTCTTGCAACTTTATACTTAGTACCAGTTTGATAAATATCACTCATTTCTTCTCCTCTACTTCACCGAATACTTCTTTGATATCATTTAATATCTTAGACCAATTGTCTTGCGTTGGCAAGAGCAAATTTAAATATTTTCTAAATTCTTGAATTTCTTTGTTGGACCATTTCTCTGGCCAATTGTTTATATTGCAACGCTTATAAAGTAAATCCCATATACTTTTAGCAGTTGTTTTATCTTGATTGCAGCGGTCAAAGACTTCCCACTTAGCTTCTAACTCAGTCATATGCCCCTCTTTCAAGGGGCATATTAACAGGAGAAGAACGAAGATTGCTCTCTATTCTTAATTTCATTATACCTCTTTTAGTAATGTTTTATAAAAAATTATATGCCTAGATTTTCACGAAGCCAATCTACAAAGTCTTCGGAATCTCTTGACCCAATTTCAGCAGCAATTCTTTCTTCCCATTCGTAGAATTGCTCTGGCTCAATTTTAAATCTGTATCTACCTACTTGTATTTTTACAGAAGTTTCTTCATCATCAGCTTCTGGAATAGCTTCGACTTCAAATGTATCTCTGTCAATGTCTAGCACTAAATTTTCTAAATCCTCAAAATCATAACCAATACCATCTAGGTCTAGTCCGTTTTCAATCATTTCTTGCAATGATTCTACTAAATCACCTGTATTCCACCCACCAAGTTCAGTAAGTCTGTTATCAGCAATCAAGTATGCTTGTGCTTCCATATCATCTTCAAATGATATACCTTTAAGTACAGGAACTAACCAATCTCCGTCTTTTTCTTTAATACGATTAGGAAGTTTTTCCCCTGCGTCTTTCATTGTTTGAAGCGTCTGTAATCTACCATGACCTGCTAACAACTTACCTGTGTTTTCATTCATCATGATAGGTTGTGTAAAACCAAATCTTTTAATTGATTGATATATTTGACCAATATCATGGTCTTTCGGGTTATTATCTGCCTCAACTATATCAGCTAAGGGTATATATTGAACTTCAATATCCATTTATTCTTCTTCTCCTATCTGATAATTTAATAATAATATAATTAAGTCATCAAGTGTATTTTGTAAATTATTAACTTGTTCTCTTATAGCAAGCAATCTCGCATGAATATCAATATTTTCTTCGGGTTTTTCCCAATTCCATTTTTGAAAATTATTATTTCGATATTTCCAAAGCCATTGATTCCATTCTTCGATATTCCAACTCATAAATTTAATTTTTTCCTTGGGTAATAATCACTGTATGTTGCTTCAGTACATACATAAACATCTCCATCATCAATTTCATACCACTTAGGATAGACTGCTTGCTTACAAACAGTGCAGTAATCCCAAATCTGCGTATCTCTTGGTATGTAATTAATAACTTTGTCAACTTCAACCTCATCTTTTAGAACATCATTGCAGAAAATACAAAATTTATACTTTTCCAAATCTTTTGCTGTAATATCTTTTGTTTTAAATAATTCATACATCATGTTAAAGTGAGGCATTGGGCCTCTCTTCATATCTCTCCTTAAGGTATTGGATAATTACCGCCACCTTGTAATACTAGTTTTCTTAATGACATTGCAATATGACAATTTACAAACTGTTCTGCCGCTCTTTCAAGTTGAGCACCACCAACTTCATATTGTTGGACATACTTATTATGCAATCTAAGATATTCAAACTCTAATAGGTCAAAACCCGGGTCATTATCATTCGCATGATAAGACTTGGTACTTTCGTGGAAGTCCGTGTATTTGCCTAAAAGAGTCTGAAAATCTTTAGACCAATTAAACATTTCACTATGTGAACTATTCATTGTCCTTTACATTCTTAGCCAATTGCTTGTCTAAGAAATATTCATCTGTATTGTTAATCTGTGACCATAAGTGTAGTCCTACACCTAATGCCATAGCACATCTTTTAACTGCGTCTGACACTGCGTCTTTCATACGAGCACCATTAGTTTTCCAGTTAGATGGCTTCTCCACATCACCGACTTCTTCTACAGAAACTGTTTTACCGTCTATTTCAACAGTAAGTTTTAAAACAACACCAGTGACAATTCTGCCATTACCAGTGTCGTCATAAATAACTTGTGTAACCTCTTGTTCATAAGGCCCAATAACGCTTAGTAATCTTTGTCTAATTACTGCATGTTGAATATAGTCTCCATAACCACTAGGATTATCATGGACAAAGCTGTCCGGAAACCTAGCTGCTAATTGTTGTAATTGGTTCATACTTCTCCTCTTTTCTAATGTCAAACCTAAATTCGCGTAACTTACGATTAGTTACTTTACCAGTCATGATGTCTTCATCCATTGTCCAGTATCTATATAATCGTAATTCACGACCAAATAGTGTCAACAATCTTCTTGTACTTCGTTCTTTAACTAACATATATTAGCCTTCCCATTCCAAATCATCGATAACGATTGATTCCAAACTTTTAAATATATCTTCATTAACACTATTTAAGTCGCTCTCTTCAGCATTGTCAAGTATTAAATTAGATTTATTTTTACCGGTTGCATCAGCCCAATTTGTTATTGTGCTTTTCATCCATATAGGAGTTCTACCAGCGTTAATATATTTATCTGCTTTAGGTAGTAAATTTCTTGATTTCCAAGTGCTAACTAATCCAGACGATACATTTAATATAGAACCTATTTCGTTTATACCTATAGGGTCTTGTTCTTCATTCCATTTCATAACATTAACTATACCATAAAATAAAATTATATGTAATTTGACTTGTCATTTTTAATTTGGTGGTATAATTGGTCGTATGAATGACTTAATAGATGAGCCTATTCATGAGCAGTTTGAGTATGGTAATTACTTGATTGCTATCCATTGGTTGCCTCTTTGGACACAATTCGAGGCAAGGCTTTACATTAAAAGCCGCAATGGAATGATTGAACTAGGTAAATTTGTGGATGATTCTAAATATGGTGCAAGGAAACAGGCCTTAAATAGCATAGGCGGTTACTCTGGTGTCATACCAAAAGATGAAACACAAGTAAGTTAATAATCTAAATTTTTAGATAAAAGTTTGCAGATTTTTCCTGCATAAGGATATTTTTATATTAAAATTATCACATGTCCAACAGGGAAAAATATAAGCGTGAAAAAAAATATTCTACGCTTCAATGTGAATGGTATTTCGAGTACTTAAAAAAACAATCACCCGTAGGTACAAAAGTTAAATACAGACACATTGGAAACGGTCACAACTCTGAAGTTTGGGGTTATGAGCGTACAAGAAAAGGTACTATTGCAGAATGGATACATTGTGAAAATCCATATTATTTATATAAAGTAAAAATTATAGATAGTAAAAATAAATTACCTTTAATTGTACACCCAGATTTAGTAGAAGAAATTACTTGACACATTATAATTAAATAGTAAGCTGTTATAAAAAACAGGAGAATTATGATAGCAGAATGTATGATATTTTTAGCAAGTGTCTTACCTATGGGTGCAGACGAAACTAAAGCTATTGAACAGTATATGAGTTGTGATGACCATGTACCTAAATCTATGCAACAACATGCAGAACTTTATGTTGAACACTTTGATAGAGATAATATAGATGTAGCAGTTCGGATTGGTTGGTGCGAGTCAAGGGGTAAGGTAGACGCTTATCGTAGTGACAATGGCGATACAGGTCTTATGCAGTTCGTGTCTTGGACATGGAATTGGGTTGCAGAGAAGTATGAGTTACCAATGTGGGATACTTGGGAAGTAACTAGATTCGGAAAACCTTATACAGGTAAAACTTTAAAAACAGATATAGGTTTTAGTATTGACAGGATTCAATACATTCCTTATTATAATATTATGTTTGCTTCAATACTTGCAGAAGACATTTACGGCAGAACACAATGGCGTGATTGGTCATCAAGCGAATGGTGTTGGGGGGACGAAGAGAAATGGAGAGATAAATGGTTGTCAGAAAAATATTAATAAAGATTTTTAAATATATCGATTCTTTACTTGATGAATGGATTGACAGACTTATGTATATGAATGAACTGAGACAATGGGAAGCTCAAAAAAGAAAAGAGGGTTTTCCTAAAGAGTGGTTTGAAGAAAATGATTAAAGAAATGAACTGTTCAATTTGTGATGTAGAAGTCGATGAAGACGCAGGTGGCATAACAGGAGTGTTTGGTATAACTCCTGTGGGTTTTTGCGAATGGTGTTTGTCTAGCATACTAGATATGGCTAGTCAATTATTAGGATTAGAAGAAGAATGAATTATCCTAGTGTGTATAGAGTTTATAAGACCAAAAAGGAAATGTGGTCTTGGTTTGAGTGTGCTATGTGTGACGCAAAATTTATGGAAAAGTTTCAAAAAGAAGAAGATATGTGGGATATAGATACTTGTGCAAAATGCAATCCGGAGTATCAAGCATATGTTAAAAGCAAGGGATATGACTTATAGGCCTTTACCACCGGAAGTTACTATTAAGGATTCTTTGATAGAAGGACTAGGTTTATTTAGTACATGTGCAATAAAAGAAGGTAAGAACTTAGGCATGACTCACTACCAAGCACCAGAATTAGAGAATGGTTTATGCCGAACACCATTAGGTGGTTTTATAAACCATAGTGATACACCTAACTGTGAACTAATAGGAGTTGGCAAGTCAAAGTATTTAATTACTTTAAAAGATATCATGCCAGATGAAGAAATAACTTTAAAATATTCTCTCTATAAAATTGACAAATAATCTATAACTAGTACAATTGTTCTAATTATGTTTAAGGAGGAGAATATTGATAAAGTTTAAAGGGATGTCTCAAAATGGCCGCTCTGCTGATGATTCTAATTATAACTTTGGTGAAAGATGGCTAATATCTGAATATGAAGATAACACAAAAGTATCTGAAGTTTATGAGTATATACTTAACCATTACAAAAGTTTTGGTTATGGACCAACGGTTAGAGAAATTGCAGGAGCTGTTGGATTAAATTCAACTAGTACTGTACAGTATCATTTAAAGACTCTAGAAAAATATAAGTGTATTAGTAAAAAAAATAATTCTGGTAGAACAGTTATTCCTTTAATAGACGCGTAGGAACAATTATGAATTTAAAAGATAGAAGAAGTAACATGACTGATAATGAAAGAAAGATGAATGAAGCTCTTGATGATTTAATAGCTATGCACTTAAAAAGAAAAGATGGACTAGTATTTGACACTGAGCTTGCTGATATTATAATTAAAAAAATATACAAATATAACAAGTTAAGAAAACTTGAGAAGAAATTACAAAAGGAGCAATGATGGAAAGAAGAAGATTTCGTAAAGAACAACATGAGTGGACTTACGAAGTAAACTGGAATCACAATTTACCTGTTTATGGACAGAGGAGTAAAAGCAAATGAGAGATTTAATTTGGGAAATAGCTAAGAGTGGTGAGGAAGACCTTACAAATACGGAGCTACAAGCGATTGCAGAGCCGGAAGAATTAGTCGTTGCTCGTGGCTTATCTTTAGAGGCAAAAGATAGCACAACTAGTATTAACAAATTTGTTGATGTAAAGATAGCTAACGATGTAGAAGAAAAAGGTGCATTGAAATTAGGTGGTAGAGTTTATAACTTTAGCAAAGGTTATAAAACTGTAACACATGATGTTCGTAGACTTCTTGAATGGGCTACCGGAAAAGAACTAACTGATGAATCTATGGACAATCTTATGGCTTTGGTTGGTCATAACTTTGTACCTAAACTTCGTGGATTAGACGCAGTAGCTAACAAAAAAGGTATGGACAAGCAATTAGCTAGAGATACCTTTACTCACAAAGAGTGGGACACGGACCCTAAGTTACAAGTAATCGATACAGGATTGAGTTCTGCACCTAAGTGGGCAATGAACTTAGAAGAGGGGCAGAGAAGAACATGATAGACGGCAGCTTTATGAACTTTTATGACGGTTATGATGAAAATGATAAAGGTGGCTTTTTAGTTGATGATGATTTTAATGAAACTGATATAACATTATTTGATATGATGATGTCAAATTATAAATATGAAACTCATTTTAACCCAACAACACAAGATGATAGGAAAAATATTTTAGATATGCCACAAGAAATTAGAGAAGAAGTAGTTCCAGATTTTAATTATGATGATGAAACCACTTGGCCTCCAGTTATGAGATGGCATTTATGGCTTGACAAATATTCAAAAGATTATATTGATTCATTAGAAGCACCTTTGATATTTAGGTCAGCTATGCAGTGTGAGGGCTTGTCAACTAATTCTGATGAGTTTAAATGGGAGTATGAAAAAATGACTGTTATTGCACCTTATGCGGTAAAACTATTTTTAGAATATTGTGAAGTAACAGGAGTTAAATGGGAATATTAAATCTTATACTACACTTGTTACATGGACGAAGAATTTGAATATGAAGAATTTATGGATGTAGGTTGTCCAAGTTGTGGAGCGCTACCAAGTGAAGATTGTAGCGAAGATTGTATTCCTTTAGAGGGTATACATCCCATGATGTACCAATTAGCACAAGAAAAAATGGAATATGTAGCTCATAAAGTTGGAGTTGATGTTATGAAGAGATTCAAAAGAAAAATTTTAACTGAAAAAGTAGAACATGTAATTGAAGATTGGACATTATTTACAAATTTTGGAAAATCTTTAGTGAATTCTGATGTGTTAAAACAGCCTCATGATGTTGTTGAATTTTTTCAAAATCCTAATATTTACAGAAGACATTATGTTTTATGGAACGAACTTGGCCAACCAATTAACAGAGACGCAGAAACTTGGTCAATGTTTTTAGATGCATTAAGGAATACGAATGGTAAACAAACCAAAGATACAAGGAACTAAATTTGAAACTGAAACCGTAAACAAGTTAAACAATTACGGTTTTAAATCAAAACGACTTGCTGAAGCTGGTATTAACGATGAAGGTGATATTGAATGCTTTAATGAATTCAGCAATAAAATTCCTAAACCTCGTATTGTTTTAGAGGCTAAACATAGACAAGCTTTAAATGTTCATCAGACTATGGCTAAAGCAAAAGAAAAAGCTGGTGATTCAGATGTAATACTTGCTTGGAAGAAAACTATCAAAAAAAATAATTCTCGTGTAAGAGTTGCAGACGGAGAGAGAATAGTGTATATTGTAGATGAAGATTTATTATTTAGATTATTGGAGAATTATGATGGATAAAGAAGCTACTAGAAAATCTAACGCTTTTAATCGTAACAATGGTAGAACTAAGCAAGAGCTTGCTAGAAAACTACTTAAAGTTCCAGATAATCAAAATGGTAGAATACCGGCAGACGAAGAAGATTGGAATAGTGATGTTCTTTTTGAAGTTAAAGCCGGTAAACAAGTTGACCCTATTGCTACTAAATTTTATAGCTGTGAAAGTCAGTCACAGGAATTTATTGACACATTGGGTACTAAAAAACCTTTTGCAATGATTGCAATGCCTAATGGGACAGGAGACGGAATGTTAATCTGTAGATTGTCTGAACTGGAAAATGTTGTTGCAGGGCTTATGGAAAATTGGAAAAATTACGAAGAACAGGAGAATAAGAATGGCATGGATAAAGAGTGAGCAATCACTAGCGAATCATCCTAAACTCAAAGCATTTGCAAGAGATTTAGGAATAACAGAAGTAGAAGCATTAGGACACTTACACTTGATGTGGTATTGGGTACTGGAATATGCAGATACAGGTCTCGTCACTAAACACATAGATTTTTTACCCGAAGCTATGAAATGGGAAAAATCAAATAATGACTTGATTGAGGCATTAATTATACATGGTTTTATAGACAGAGATGACGATGGAAGTCTTAGAGTTCACGATTGGTATGATTATTCCGGCAATTTTGTTGAAAAACGACTATATAATCGCATTAAAAAGCAAGAATCTAGGGATAGAATTGTTGAAAAAGAGGGTAAATTAGAAGATTTGACAAGTTTTGACGAAAGTTTGACATCTTTTGACAATAGTTTGACATTTTTTGACAGTCAAGACCCAGAGAAGACTAGACTAGACAAGACTAGACAAGAGGAGAATATTGGTCTTGCTACGCAAGACGAGGTAGTTATTCAAGCAGAAGTTGTTGATAACAGTAAAAGAGACCTTACATTTGAAACTCTAGCTACTGTATGTGGTTATGACTGGAAAGGTGTTATGACTAAAGATGAAAGAGGTCGAATCAACAGAGCAGTAAAGCAATTAAAAGATATTGGAGCCACTCCGGAAGATATTGAATTAAGAGCAAAGAATTTTGTTTTATCTTATGGATTTAATCCAGCTCCACAGTCAATAACAAGTCTATACAGTAAGTTATCTAAACCTCAACCTAAATTAAATAAAAAACAATTAGAAGAAGTTCAGAAACAGGCTGTAAACCAGGGCCGTTGGGACCAACTTAAGGAAAAATACGATGAGAGCTGAAAAAATAACTTGGATAGAGTTTACAGAAATGTTGCAAGAGCTTCAAAAAAATATGATTGAAGAAAATCAACTAAGAGTTGAAACAGCAGCTTCATCAGATGATTGGGATTTGATTAAATCTGTAACAATTACTCCAACTGATTTGACATTGGAAACTGAATACAGTACAATTAATTGGCCAGAAAGTTTTAATGGACCGGCAAAGATTTCAAAGAGGAGAAAGAAATGAATGAAGATGTTAGCTTAGCAGAGTTACCAGACAATTTAAAACCTATTAAAGTTTCTCAATGGCAAGAGGCTTGTCAGTGGATTAATTTAAGATGGGGTAAAACATCATGGACAGATGATGTTGCATTATATGAAGACGCAAAATTTTGGTGTGAAGATGAACTTTGGGGCGGTATGCAAAGTTTATTAGAAAAAGGAACTTCTTTTGCTCCAACATTTTCAGAGCTTACAAAAGCAGTAATGGAATGGAGACAACATCATTTACAAAACGCTATGGATAAATATAAAGTTAAGGAATTACCTCCAGCACCAGGAAGTTTAAAAGCTTATTTAAAATCTATTAATGCTGAAAGTTTTGCTCATGCAGCTTATATGGCTACACAGAAAAGAGCAAAAAATAACCATCTTGAAAAGTATGAAGATAAAGAGGCTTATGAGTCTTGGACTATGCCATGGGAGCAAGCGAAAGCTACTTACATGGTTGGCCTAAGTAAATCCATTGAATCGTTCAGTGGTGATTCTCGAGACAATGTGTCTTGGGATGATTTGTAGAGCTCCGTAGGAGGGTAAAAATATGGCTGTTAATTACATACAATTAACCGGGAATATGTTGGCTCCCGAATTAAAGACAACACAAAGTGGCTACACTGTAGCAAATTTCGCAATGGTCGTAAAGACTGGTGGCGAAAATCAAGACGATATGTGGGTAGATGTAGAAGCATGGGGAAACCTAGCAGAAAACATTGTATCCAGTTTCCCGACAGATAGAAAAACTGTGCGTGTGACCGTTGAGGGTAAACTTAAAAAGGACACATGGGAGGATAAAACAACAGGCGGAAATAGAAGTAAATTCTATGTTAGCGCTAACAATGTTGCTATAGCTCTTGATTATCAAAAAGCTATGGGTATCGAGTATGCAGGAGATGATACTGCTGCTACTACTCAAACTGCTGCGGCTTCCGCAATGCCGGAACCACAAGCAAGACCTGTGTCTGATATAGCACCGGGTGACGCACCGTTTTAATAAATTAGTACTGTGATGCTAAATTAAAATAGTGTCGGGGGTGAAAGGTTTAGACTTATCAAGTGTTGCGGGACAGTTGGTAAGTAACGAGGGTTCAATTCCCTCCACCTCCACTAGTTGTAATAGGCCAGTAAGGTGCCGGCCAGACTATAAGAAAAAGGAGAAGATATGATATTAGATTTTGAAACAATAGATGTTTATCCAGAAAATCATTTAAGAGTATTGTTTGATAAATTTGCACAACCTAGTACTGATATTGTTGCAGAGTATATTAAAGAAACAGGAGATGAATCTTTACACCCTGCTAGCGCTGCAGCTTTAATAAGGAATTTAAGAAAAACTAAACCTCATGGTAACGACCAAGGAAAAAGTAAAAAGAATAATCGAACTGGAATAAGGTTGAAAACCATGTATACATTATCTAAGATTGCAACTTGGGCTCAACACAAAAGAAATTGGCGATTGATGGGTGGTAGGGTAACTATAATGGACCCTAGAGTTATAGAAGAAACATTTGCAACTAGATTATTAGACCATGTAGATTATACAATGGACCATTCAGAACTAGATGAAACTCATAAAATGAAGTATTCAAACATAATTAAAGGCAACACAGCTCCTACATTTGATGAAATGCTAGAAATAACTGAATATATTAGAGTATTTGACCGTGGTATAGTTGAAATTGAAAAAGACCCTGGAGTAAGATGGGATATAGATGACTGGTCAATGCACCCAAATTTAACACCTAAAGACAGTTGGGAAGAATTGGAAGATTAATTATGAACGAAGGTGCTGCAAATAGAAAAATTAAAAGGTTTTTACAGCACGCAGCTGTAATGATAAACATGTGGATACCAGTAGAAAAGAGAAATCAGTATCTTAATTACTTTTATTCCATAATTATAGATAAGGAGAAAGAATGACAGAAATATATGAAATTCAAGGTTGGAGTGAGTATGGATACGCTTCAATACATAAAGACTCATTAGATGAGCATTTTGTTTATGAGCAAGACGAAGAATATCCGTCTTTAAAAAAATCTGTTACCAAAGTGTATTTCAACAAAAAAGGATACGATGATGTCTTTTATATTATAGTTGATGAAAATGGTATAAAGATAGAGTTAGAAATGTCATCAGACAACGAATCAGTAACAAAAGAAATGGATAAATCTTACGAAGTTTTGTTTAGTGAATTTATGGAAAGAGATTTTAAAAATGATATTTAATGCCTACGAAGAATGGACTAATGATAAGATTAATGATATAAGACCACACAAAGTAAATCTTAATCACTTTTCTTTGCTTATTAACAACATAGATGAAATTGAAATAAAAATGTTTCAAACAGAAAATCATTGTGGTAAATCATGTGACAAAGATTGTCATAGATTTCATTTTACACCGTCACACTATCTTTGTTTGGACGGATATCCTTTAGCAAAACTTGTAGGAGTTGATGAATTAAATCACATTATTTCAGAAGTTGAAGCTGATGAAAAAGAACTAAAGAGAAGAGAAACTTGGAGAGATTTAACAGATTATGATTATAGAAATCAATATACAACTACATTACCTGTAAAAATGGAGGAAATGTTAGATAGATTTGATGACGATAATATTGTAAATAGAGAAATGAACTTTCTTAGTAATAAAGAAACTTTAGAAGTTGACGGCATGGAAATTGAAATACGATTTTCTGAGGAGGAAGAATGAGAAAAGTAGAAGTTACCTTTACAGGAACTAGGACCTATTTAGTTAATGATTTAAATAAAGCTAAAAAGTTCGCTGAAGAGCAAATTAGTATGTTACCAAGCATTCTTAATTTTAAAGTTAAATCAATGGGTTATTTAGAAGAAGAATAAACCCATAACCTTGCAAACCTACCCTAAAATTATATTGGGGTAGGTTGCATGAGCTTATTAAGAAAGTTAGGGGCGAAAGCCAAAGTTTGTCCTCATTGACCACCTACCCCGCTGGGATATGAAATATTTAGAAGAAGAA
>Ga0208428_1000819_pt1 | contig 13739 bp, 11 predicted proteins | sample DEB08_DNA_11_FD_184535 | JGI IMG/M metagenome (GOLD analysis project Ga0208428, IMG submission 184535) | Aqueous microbial communities from the Delaware River and Bay under freshwater to marine salinity gradient to study organic matter... | ecosystem: Environmental > Aquatic > Marine > Coastal ... | reverse complement strand
GGTAGTTGGGATATATTGTAGATGAAAAGGCCGATATTTCTACCGGCCTTTGAATCCACCTTTATTTGTTGAGTAATCCTAATATAATTATTAGTGAAATAAATCCAGCAAATCCTGCTTCACCGAAGCTATTTACTAAACCTACTAAATTACCAACAATGTCAATTCCTAAGAATCCCCCTACAAATACTAATTGTACAAGAACCCCTAAGCCGATTATATGTAATAGTACATCTTTTAAACCAGATACACTATCTATAATCATTTTGATTGTGTCTTTCATTTTAGTTTCCCCCTTTAAATGAACAAAAATCGGTGTTTTTCCGATTTCGTATAATAACTATATAGTAAAATTAAAAAAATAAACCAATATATAAATATATATTCCCTTTTTTCCATATCTTTATATTTATTGTTAGGTAAAAACTATGTCAAACGATTACGAAATATTCAAGGGAAAAACCCTATCAGATGTCTTTAAAGACATCTATGATAATTCCAAAACCAATAAACAACAATTAGAAGTATTGATGAAAGAGGTTGTGGGATTTATCAAAGACGGAGATACAGCCGTTCAGATTATCCCTATGTTAAAAGAATATTTAGAAATCAATGTCAAGAACGATGAACAACTTGTTAAGTTAGCAACAATCGTTCAAAGAATTACAGCAGCAGAAAAAAGAGTATCGGATAGTGGAGATGAGTTTGGTTTATCTGAATCAGAAAAACAACAACTTATGGATGCTATTGAAAACGATGTTCAAGAGTTACAAATCAAAAAAGACGAAATAGACAATTCTATTAGTAAGGAAAACTAATGTACACAAAGAAAACCAAAAGAGGTAGTTCTGAAAAGAGCACTCTAAGTAATCAGTTGATTACTGCTAGAAACCTTCGTCTAAAAATAAAACAACTTGTAGAAAAAGAAAACTTTTTTGAATTAGAACCAGTTGAAGTTTTAAAAGTTTATCCAACCGGTTCTGCTGATGATAAGGGATATATAGACTATGGTCGTATCGTTGGTAGATATGTTGTATCGGAACAAGGTTTACCATTTGAAGAATGTAAAGACTTTTTCCCATTAGATACAAATGTTTTACAATATCCATTAGAAGGTGAAGTTGTAGTTGGTTTTGAGTTCAATAAAGAAAGATATTATTTTGCTACTTTAAATAGTTCACCAAAAGATATAACATATAAAAAAAGAATCTCAGACATTAGAAATAAAGATAAAAAAGATGAACGAGATGAAAATTTAAAATACTTTGAAAACACCACAGAATACAAAACACAAGTTAAACAAGGTGATACTTTAATTCAAGGTAGAAATAACAACTATGTAAAACTAAGTAGTGATGACGGAACCAACACAGGTAATATTGTTTTAAGTACAAACGATAAACAAGTTTCTAAAAATATCACAGATGATAAATCTTTTGTTCGTATGACTACAAAAGAAAAAGTCGATTACTCAGACCAAGTAAAAGAGTTTGGCAAGAGTATGGATAGAATACTACCATTTGGTAAACAATTAGAAACAGAAAAGTATCAAGGTGGACAAATATACATTGGTTCCGATAGATTAATATTTAGTGCAGAAAAAGATGACATTGCAATCTTTGCAAATAAAAGAGTTCATATTAAAGGTGGAGATGGGGGAGTTCAGATTTCCAATAGATTAGGTGAAGTCGCAATCAAAGCAAAAACCGTAAGTGAAGATTTTATTGGTGGTAAAAAAGTTCAACTCAATAAAGCACTTGGTGGTGATGTTATATTGGCTCCAGAAGGTATGAAAGAAATGGGACAAGTTCTTGCTAAACAAGTTGAATGGAACTTAGATTTTTTAAAAGTTCAAATCGCTTCATTGATTCCTGCAGCCATACCAGGAACAAGAGCTATTCCAAATCCAGCTTGGCTTGCAAACATAAAAGCAAAAATTGACAACGCTAAAAAATTATTAGAGTTTAATGACTTGGTATTTAAATTGGGTTGGTTAGATAAAACAAAATTAAAAACCTACACTATCGATGAGTTAAAAGAAGCTTTTAAACCTATACCAGGATTTGGTAATATTATTCAAGGAATATCATCATTGTCAGAATTTAAAAATAAAGTTGAGGACATTAAAGGTCAAATCGATAGTAAAATAGAACAAGCAAAATCACTAAAGACCCAAGCACTTACTACGGTTTCATCAACAATAGATAGTGTTAAAGATGCTCCAAATACAATGTTAGGTTCTGGTCAAGTAGAACAATTAAAACAAAACTTGGAAGATTTTGAGTTAGAAGGTAATGACATTAATACTTATAAAGGAGCACCACAATTAAAATCAAGAATTACAGAATACGAAGAAGCAAAAGAAACACTTGATAATAGTTTTGGAGACGACAGATTACTTGCACAAAAACAATTTGAGGATAAAGAAGAAAGATTACGAAACCATATTATTTTGGGAGAAGTAAATTCTTTCGGTGATAAAATAATTGAAATAGATACTGAAGTTACTTCATTGGAAGGTTCTAAAACTTTAGCAGATAGTATAGCAGATTTACAAACAGAAATAGAGGAGTAAAATGAAGAAAAGTGACTTAATAAAAATAATCGAATTAGTTGTCCGTAAAGAAGTTAAAAAACAGATGACCGAGATATTTATTAATGAAGAAAAAGAAATCAGTTTATCAGAAACGATTTCTAAACCTAAACCTAAAAAGGTTGTCAATAAACCAAAAAAACAATACTCAAAAGATAAAACTCTAAATGAAGTGTTGAACAATACCAAACCATTAGGAGCACCATCAGAATTTGATGAGTACCCAACATTAGGTGGTGGAGTATTAGGTAGTGATAATATGGCAGAAGTCTTAGGTTATGGAGATTTAGGTAGAGGACAGAATAAAGAAAAGGCACGAGAAATGGGAGCAGTTCAAACTATTAAGAAAGCTGGTGTTTCAGTAGACGCAGTTCCAGAAGATGTTCAGAACGCATTAACTCGTGATTATTCTGGTTTGATGAAAGCAATTAATAAAAAGAAATCAGGTGAAGGTAATTATAGACCATAATGGCAAGTGTAAGAGAAATAGATAGAGATAGTAATGTTAAGGTTGGAATAAGATTTCCATTGGATTATAGTCCAGATGGATTTTTCTATTCAACAAAAACCGTATTAGAACAATCAAAATCCAACATTATAAATTTACTATTAACTCAAAAAGGTGAAAGAGTAATGCAACCAAACTTTGGTTCAAGACTAAAAGAATTGTTATTTGAACAAATCACACCAACAACAATTGATACAATTGAAAATGAAATAAGAGAATCTATTTCTACACAACTTCCACATATTATTTTAAATGATGTGTTGGTCGTACCGAGTAATGAAAAGAATATGATAAATGTTCAAATAGATTACTCTACAAGATTAGAACCAGATACCTTTGATTCTATAACATTTAATTTTGAAGTTGGAGAATAAAAATGCCGAGTATTAATCCACAAGAAGTAGATTACGGAACGAATAAAAAAGTCGTAAAAAAAGAAGTAAATTATCTTGGGAGAGATTTTGCTAACATTAGAAATAATCTAATTGAGTTTGCTAAATCATATTTCCCAAATCAATACAATGACTTCAATGAAGCATCACCGGGTATGATGTTTGTTGAGATGGCTGCATATGTAGGTGATGTATTGAATTACTATGTTGATAATCAATTTAGAGAAACACTTTTACATCACGCAGAAGAAAGAAAAAATATCTATGAGATTGCACAATCGTTTGGATATAAACCAAAACTTTCTTGTCCATCTACGGTAAAACTTACTTTTACAATTGATGTTCCTGCTAAACTTGTTAGTGGAAACTATGTTCCAAATTTAGATTATGCAATCACAATTGATTCTAATTCTACGATATCGGCAAACAACGGAACAGAATTTACATTGTTGGACGATGTTAATTTTAAAACATCAGGTTCCTTAGACACAATGGATGTTGCACCATTAACACCAACATCAGGTAATGTTCCTACAAACTTTAGACTTACTAAAACCGGTATGGCTAAATCAGGAACAAGAACATCAGAAACATTCTCTTTTGGACCTTCAAAAAAGTTTGACAAAATCACATTAGCAAATGAAAGAGTAAATGAAATTATTTCCATTACTGACTCAAACAATAATAAATGGTATCAAGTTCCATTTTTAGCACAAGATACTGTTTTTGAATCTGAAGAAAATACTGAACTTAACGACCCAGGTCTTTCATCACATAAAAATGATACACCTTATTTATTAAAACTTATCAAAACATCAAGAAGATTTACAACAAGAGTTCGTGATGATAATCGTATGGAGATAAGATTTGGTTCAGGTATTAGTGATAACGCTGATGAAGAGATTATTCCAAATCCAGATAATGTTGGTTCAGCATTAGGATTTGGTGTTTCAAGATTGGATGAATCATTTGACCCAACCAACTTTATGAAAACACAAACATTTGGGTTGGCTCCAAGTAATACAACACTTACTGTAAATTACAATTATGGTGGAGCAATAGAACACAATGTAGCACCAAGAACAATTACAAGTTTTAAAACACTCAATACTTCAAACTCTACAACAGGTCTTGATTCAGCACTAACATCATTAGTAACTGATAGTATTAGTGTGGTTAATTTAGAAAGAGCTACTGGTGGTGCAAGTGAAGAATCATTACAAGAAATAAAATTAAATGCAGGTGCATACTTTAATGCTCAGAATAGAGCAGTTACCAAAGAAGATTACATCACAAGAGTTTATTCATTACCACAAAAATATGGAAACATAGCAAAAGCATATATTGTTCAAGATGAACAATTAGAACAAGAAGGACAATTAGAAGTTATCAATGGACAAGTAAAACAAATTAAATCTATTGATGTTGTTCCTAATCCATTGGCTATGAATATGTATGTATTGGGATATACCGCGGATAAAAAACTTACACAATTAAATCAAGCAGTAAAACAAAATTTAAAAACATATCTTTCACAATACAGAGTATTGACAGATGCAATCAACATCAAAGACGGATACATTATTAATGTAGGTGTAAGATTTAGTATTATTGTTCGTTCAGGATATAATAAAAACGAAGTATTGTTTAGAGCGATACAAGCAGTTAAACGACACTTTGATACACAAAAAAGGCAAATCAATCAACCAATCGTATTGAATGATATTGCTTATGTTATCTCATTGGTCGAAGGTGTAATCTCAGTAGTTCCACCACAAGATAATAATCCAGAGAAAAATATTGTTGTGATTGAAAACAAACACAAAGTATCTGAAGGATATAGTGGAAACATTTATGATACAGATGCAGCTACAAGAGACGGGATTGTTTATCCTTCATTAGACCCAAGTATATTTGAATTAAAATACCCAAACATAGATATTCAGGGTAGAGTAGTAGGAGATAGATAATGCATTATTTTATATTCGGAGATAAAGACGCAACCATATATTCAGGTGGTACAACATCATCTATCAATACAGGTGCAGATGAAATTTTAGAAATCAATAAAGCTGTTCAACAAAATGGTAGTATAGGAAACATTTCAAGAGCATTAATACAATTTGATTATACAGATATTTCATCATCAATTCAACAAGGTAAAATACCTTCCACCGCAAAATATTATTTAAATTTATATGACGCTGGTTCAGAAGAATTATTAAGAAATCAAAATTTATTTGCTTATATGGTAAGTGGTAGTAGTTGGACTGAGGGTAATGGTAAACTTGACCACAACCCAGTAACGACTGACGGAGTAAGTTATCAATATAGAAACCACGACGAACAAACACCTTGGGTAACTGGTTCAGTATTGACTGACGGAGGTTCTTGGTGGACAGGTAGTCAAGATGGACAATACAAAGTTAGTTCATCATTTGCAATGACCAAATCAACACAAGATGTAAGAATTGATGTTTCAGATTTAGTTAAGAATCATATTTACTCTTCATCATTATTTCCTAATCAAGGATTTATAATTAAAAGAGAATCATTGTACACAGGTTCAAGTGATTTTTCATACAATCCAGGAAGTGATACAACAAAAGATGAAAGTAGTTCAACAAGATTAGGAAACTTAAAATTTTTCTCAACAGATACTCATACAATTTATCCACCGAAATTAGAAGTAATGTGGAATGATAGTTCTTGGTCAACAGGAAGCTTATCAGCATTGAGTTCAACAGATTTAGAAAACTTAAAAGTTTATTTTAAAAACTTAAGAACAGAATACAAAGAGGGTTCAATAGTAAAATTAAGAGTAGTGGGTAGAGAATTATATCCGACAACTGCATTTGCAACTACACCATCAGAACTTACTGTAAAATATTTACCAAGTGGTTCAATATATTATCAAGTAAAAGATGCGGATACAGAAGAAGTAATTATTCCTTACGGAACAGGTTCAGCCATTAGTTGTGATAGTTCTGGTAATTATTTTAATCTATGGATGAATGGATTTCAATCAGAAAGAAATTATCGATTAGGTGTTAAAATAGTTAGTGGTAGTGGAACAACAGACGAACAGGTTCACTACTTTGATAACGAATATGAATTTAGAGTGGTGAGATAAAATGCCTTATTTACCAAGTTCAGCAAGATTAAAATCAGACTATTATCAAAAGTTATTAGACGCTGATATCATTGAACAACAAGAGTTATTCAAAGATTTAAAATTAAAACAAGAGGTGTCTGGTTCTTCCGATGCAATTCGTCCATTACGAGATGAAGACGGAAATCTAATATCAATAGAATCACCAAAGAACCTTGGTAAATCAATTAATGAAGAATTTGATATCGTTAGATTAGAAAACAGACAACAATATTTTGATGATAAAAACTTATCCAAAATAGACAATCAATTTACTTTCTTTAAACCACCAATCGAACTTGACAAACCAGAAGAAGAAAAAGAAAAAGAAATTATTAAAGTAGAAATCAAGAGAGAAGAAAAGAAATCAAAACCAGACTTACATTTAAAGAAAGCGATGATTAGATTTATCAATAGAGCATTAAGAGTTAACTATCCTTTAAATATGAGTACAAACTTGTTAAACTCAAAAATATTAGAAGTGATAAAAAAATATGTAAATCCAAAAAAGAAAATGGTAGGTTCTACATTCTTAGCATCATATTTGACAAGACAAAAGAAAAACAAAAATAGTTTAAATCAATTTATGGTTCCGATTCAACTTCCTAAATTTAAATTCTTTTTTGGTTCTATTATGGCATTAACAAGATTACAGGGGTATATTAAAAATTTACAATACCAAAAAATATATGATGAATTTATTTTCACTAACAAAGAGTTAATAAAGTTTTGGGGACAAGCAAATGAAAATGCACCAAGAGAAGAATTCGATATGTTTAGTGTAAGTGGATTAGAAGATACGGTTGAGGTCAAATAATGGCAAGAGAATACGGATTTACAGAAAAAGAAAAGTCAACTTATTATTTACCAAATAGAGTATATAGTAGTTTTGGTCGTGATAATGATGACGACTTTATTGCACTTTACATTTATGATGAAAACGATGAAAATCTTTTAGACACTATATTTTTAGAAACAGAAGACATTGATTTAGATTCAGGTGAAAACTTTATCGATTTAAACATAGCAGAACATTTAAGAAAAGCAGGATACACAGAAGGTAATTTTAATGTTACTTATAAATTTCTTAGAAGACTTGCTGGTATAGAAAGAGAAGTATATGTTTTAAGTAATGGAGATGTTTATAATGGATTGGTTAAAGAAAAAAAAATAAACGATGAAATAAGATACTTTACTGCACAACCAGAACAAAAAGGAGATAGAAGATTTGATTACCCACAAATCGCAGAACAAGAAGTATTTAAAAGAGATTTAACTTATGTAATAGATGAAATATCACCTGACAGAACTGAGTTAATTGTCGAACGAGATGAAATAATTAAAAACTCAGAATACATTGATGACTTTAAGTCTATGTCAGAAATGATAGAATATAAACCATTAAGAATTAATAACGCAGGTAAAATAAAATTTGATACCAAAGACCCATATGTTTTAGAATTTGATATCAATGATTTGGATAGAGGGTTTACACAAAATATGGTAGGTGGGGAAATCATTATACCTAAATTATATCAAATAGAAAACGAAACAACAACCAATGAAGATGTTGTTGTTGATGAAATAGTTGAGGTAGATTTCTTTGAACCAGAACCAGAAGAAGAATTAGATAAAGGTTTATTACAAGAAAGATTAGATAACGGAGACGCATCTGACTTCCGTGGTTTATCAAACAATGATTTAATAGAAATATTAAGAAACGACCCAGATGAAAATGAAAGAGAATTGGCAGATTTCGCATTACAAGAACGAGCAAACGAGCAAAGATAATGGCAAGGTCAGAAAGAGCAAAACAATTAGAACAACAACTTATCTCACAAGGTAGAATACTTCCACCAAGAAGACAAGGTGCTGCAAGAAATGCATATATTGACTTTGATGTAACGGGTAGAGCAGACTTAGGAGAAGAAGGTGGACCACTATCACCAGGAAACGGATTACCAATTGGTGGTTTGATTCAAGGTGGTGATGGTTATGGATTATATGGTGGAACTATTTATCAAAAACAAAAAGAATTAGAACGAGACCCAGTTGACCCAATCAGAAGAAAAAAGAAAACTAAAAAGATTGTTAAAGAAAAAATCGTCAGTAGAAAAGTTGTCAAGATAGAAAGAGAAGATAGAGATTATGTAGCACGAATTGATGAAGTATTGGATGCTAATCGTATTAGAGTTTCATTAAGTTATAATGACGGAGTAAATAAAACTAAACACAAAGGTCAAGACCAAAGTGCAGAAAAGTTTACTTATTGGAGAGTTAATTACGACAAAAGTAATGTAAACAGATTTAAAACTTATATGATTAATGGTAATAAACATTTTCTATTGGTTAACGATAAATTAGGTTCAGACAACTTATCAAGAAAAGTAAAATTAAAACAACCATTAACAACAGACTTGGATAGATTGGATAGAGTTTATTTTGCAGAAAAAAGACTACCAGACTATAAAGATAAAATTAAATTGGTTCCATTTGTTGACAGACCAGATGATGGAATATTTTTAAGAATACCTAATTTAAATTCAGTTGACAATCCTATCAATTGGGAATCAACTCAATTCCAAACTCACAATGATTTATTAGGAACCGATACATTATTAAATTTTGATTTAGAAGAAAAACTTATATCAGGTAGTTTATTAAGAACACAACCTACCGTAGATTATCAAAGAACAACAACTGATGTCAATGTAGATTTAGATGATACCGGATTTGGTAATTATGTAAACTTTTCTTCAGCTGAATCAAGATTAAAAAACTTTAAGAAAAAGTTAGAATTGATTGAAGGATATAATTCAACAAGTTCATCATTAACTTCTATATCGAGTTCTGCAGATAGAATTTCTTATGTAGAAAAACAAAGAAAACGAGTTATCAATTCCTTTGACCCATTTGAACATTATTTGTATTTTGAAAGTTCATCTTTCTCAAGTGGTTCCAATGGAATATTTCACGATACATCTTGGCCAAAAACCAATTCATCTGCACCATATACATTAGCAGCAATCGGTAGTACACAAGCAAATACTTGGTATAATAATATGATATTGAGTGCTTCTAATTATGATTTCAACAATCCAAACTCTTTAAGAAACTCTTTACCAGAACACATTTACGCAGATACTCAAAACAATGTATTCTTAGAATTTATGGATATGGTTGGACAACAATTTGATGAGATATGGGTTTATGTAAAACATATGACTGATGTCAATAAACGAGTAGAAAAATTATCAGAAGGTATATCAAAAGATGTTGCACGAGAGTTTGCTAAATCACTTGGATTAAATTTATATAGTGGTAATGACTTGGTGAATTTACCCGAATATTTATTAGGTAAAAACCCAGATGGTTCAACAAAATATGAAACACCACAAGAACAAATAACAGAAGAAATATGGAAACGAATACTTGCTAATCTACCTTTCTTTATCAAAGCAAAAGGAACGGAAAGAGCCGTTAAAGGATTACTAAGTTGTTATGGTATTCCAAGTTCAATACTTAGAGTTCGTGAGTATGGTGGACCAGATAAAGGCACAAGAGTTAGTTATGAAATAAAAAGAAAGTTTACAAGAGCATTAGATTTCAAAGGTTCACAATACATAAAAGTTCCTTGGAAAAATGATTCAAATGGTGAAGTTCCACAAACAATAGAGTTTAGATTTAGAACACCATACAAAGCAAACCAAGTGTTATTTAAAAAAGCAGCTGGATTTGCAATACAACTTATCAATAGTGGTTCTACTGAATATGGTAATATAAGATTTGCAGTAAGTAGTTCAGGTACGGGTGTATCAAACTTAGACACACCAAAATTAAAATTATTTAATGATGATATGTGGTCAGTTATGTTGACAAGAGTATCGTCAAGTGGAGAACAATTAGTCGATAATAATGCGAGTAGAAGTGTTGATTATGAGTTAACTGCAAAACAATATGATTCTACAAGACAAAAGATTTTATATCAAGGAAGTTCAAGTTTAACCGTAGACGGAGCGTCTGCTTTATCTGCATCTTATAACCAAAAAGTTGTAAATAACTCTAACGATTCAGTTTTTATCGCTGGTAATGGTAATAATTGGGGTAGTCAACAATTTAGTGGTTCTATGATGGAATTTAGATTTTGGTCAGAACCATTAAGTGCGAGTGTATTTGATAATCACGTTCGTGTTCCAAAAGCATACAATGGTAATTATTCGGGTTCTTCATATGATAAATTATTATTTAGATTACCACTCGATGATAATAGAAATTTACAAACGAATCCAACTGCATCTGAAGTGTCTTATTTAAATACTTACCAAGGAAATATTACAGGTAGTAACATCAATGGATTTACAGGAAACTTTTACAGAACATTAGTAGACCAAGAAAAAATGAGAATGCCTAATGTAGGACCTAATCGTAGAAATGCGACCAAGATTAGAATAGAAGACAATTCATTAAAAGTTGGAACCACACTTTCACCAGATGTTCGTAATGAACAATCATCACAAGACTTCGCACCAATTGATAGTAATCGTTTAGGTGTTTACTTTTCACCAGTTGATATCGTTAATGAAGATATCGCTTATAGTATTGCAGATTTATCTTTTGATGATTTAATCGGTGACCCAAGAGATGAGTTTGAATATTCTTACAGAAGATTATCAAAACTACAAAGAGATTATTTTAAACGATACAACAGGTCAAACAATTTTTGGGATTATTTAAGAATATTAAGTTATTATGATTCAAGTGTATTTACACAAGTCAGACAATTATTACCAGCCCGTGCTAACTCAACATTAGGTGTTTTGGTAGAACCAAATATTTTAGAAAGAAGTAAAGAAGTATTGGGTAAACAACCAAGTTTCACAAATCGTTATTATGAAAACGCTACACCATTTAATGACGGAGTATTGGTAACAAGAATCAATAATGATAATCCAGAATCAAAATTTAGTATGTTGGGTAGTAGTTATGATACATACGAAGGAACATTTAATGTGGCATTTGAAACAGGTTCTAACATTGGTTTCTTGGGAATGCCAACACTAACAAGTAATATCATTGGAAACAACGATAAAAACTTTGGATTTGGAACTACATACTTAGAAGCAAGTGCTTCAATACCACTAACTTTAAACTTAACAGATTTTATAGTTCCGATTATATCAGGTTCGAGAATATCTGAACAGAACCAAGAACAACGACTATTTTTTAACACTACGGTTTCGGCATCAAAAGCTCGTGAAGCTGCAAATCCATTATATTGGGCAAATAGTAGTTCGTTCCACCCAACAGATATAGAAAGTGTTGCGGTATCAACACAATTATTTAGAACATTTTATTTGGGAACACAATTAACAAAGAATAATTCTTTTGACGGAAAAGACCCAATCGAAGTTACAATTGTAGCACCAACAACAATAGTAACACAAGATTCAGATTTGAGTAAACTAAGAACAGAATAAAACAATGGAAAATTTAACTTTCTTATATTTATTAATGAAAAAGAATAGTTATATCATTTCCACAGGAGTAAAATAAATGGGATTTTTAGATAATACAACAATAACAGTAGACGCTATATTGACAAAGAAAGGTCGTGAACTTTTGTCAAGAGGGCAGAATGAATTTAGAATTACAAAGTTTGCATTAGCAGACGACGAAATTGATTACAATTTATACGACACCACACACCCAAATGGTTCAAACTATTATGGTGCGGTGATTGAAAATATGCCTTTATTAGAAGCATTTGTAGATGAAAATCAATTACTAAGATATAAACTAACTACACTTCCAAAGGAAACAGCAAAACTTCCTATCTTGGAATTACCAAATTCATCGATGACATTCAATGGACCAGGTATCACACAAACTATTACACCAAACACAAGAAATGGTGTGGATAGTGCATACACATTTGTTTTACAAGATGCGTCAATCGCAAACATTACACCGATTGTAGCAAGAAGTGGAGACCCATTAGGTGAAAGACCAGGAGAAAGAAGATTACCAGATGGTAATTTAGAATTAGATTTTGTAACAACAAGAGCAACTACACCAGTATTTTTAAACGAATCTGAAAGAAAACGCTCAATTACAATTACTTCTAAAGCAGTAAATATTATTGCGAGGTCAATCACAACACAAAAGTCAACCAATATAACCGTAGTCGGTCTTGATACAGGAGCAACTTATAATTTGCCAATCACTGTAAAAGCAGACCCAAGTAAAATATAAGGAGTAAGCAATGTCATTTCAAAGATTCAATAGAGCAGACGACATAGTAGAAAATCAAAGAACGACTATCACAAGTGGTTTATGGACTGGTGGTTCTACACAAATAACATCATTTTATACTGCGTCAGCTGCAGGAGAACAAACAGGTTCTTATTTAAATGTTTATAATGTAGACCCAACAGGTAGTTCAGCAGAAGTTCAATTCTCATTGGGATATGCACACGTTGATGGTAAGGGTTCATCAGGAAACACAACCAAATCTACATTAGGTCGTAGACAAACAAAAGCATTGTATGGTCAATTTAGAAATTTACTATTACCACCAAACACAGATAAGTTTACATTTACAAATGGAAGTGCCGTATCTAAAGACGACTTCTATTTTATATCATTTAACAGAGCTCGTATGAGAGAAAAAGTTAATCCAGGTAATTGGGAATTATCATTAGATGGTGGAGGTGATACAGTAACATTAATTGACGATAGTTCAACAACATCAGGAGTTACCGTAGACCAAGGTGGAAGAGTATTTAATGTTGTTGCAGGAACCATTTCAGGTGGTGTAACAGAAGCAGCATCTGCTACAACTGGAGATGGAGCATATGGATTATTCTATCCGGACTTGGGTGTTATTTTGTTAAATGCACAAAAACTTGACGACGAGGTTGCGGATATCTCAACAACTCGTTCAACAGATACATTTGATAATAATCCACGAGTATTATTTAATTCATTAGTTCAAGGTGCAAGTTTTAGAGCAAGACGAGAAGAAGAAATTAGTTCAACAAATTACTTTTGTAGAATAAACAACAAAAAGTTTAACTTTAGTTCAAATCCAACATT
>Ga0208428_1000816_pt1 | contig 13765 bp, 19 predicted proteins | sample DEB08_DNA_11_FD_184535 | JGI IMG/M metagenome (GOLD analysis project Ga0208428, IMG submission 184535) | Aqueous microbial communities from the Delaware River and Bay under freshwater to marine salinity gradient to study organic matter... | ecosystem: Environmental > Aquatic > Marine > Coastal ... | reverse complement strand
AACGAAGGAAAACGAAAGCATTTTCAAAACCTTCTAAATACAAACAAATGATAAACGTCCAACAGAAACTGTTTGACCAAGTCATGAAAGAAATAAAGGAAGAATATCCATCATACGAGGGAACGAGTATGGGTGCTATCACACCTAAACAAGAACCCATGCAATACACTGGTGAACGAAAGTTAATCGGTATTGCAACGATGCATAAATCCAATGCAGTTCCTATCTTTGAAGACGATAAGGAACATGCAATCGATATAGCACGTATGAGAAGATAACTAAATATAACAAACGCACAACACATTTATATTATGGAGATTATATAATGGCAACAGAAATCGTACTGATAAAAAACGGCAACACCACTGCAGAAGAAGTTAACTCTGCATACATTAGACTCAAAAACTTACGAGTCGATATTATTTACCCTAAAGACCACAACACCGTCACCTTTCATTGTTATACCAATACAGGAACAGATGGACTCTTAGACGAAATCAATCCAATCGAATTTGAGTCGTTAGCAGGAGTCAACCCCGAATCACCATGGAATAAGATACTACTCATGAACAGAGGAGTCGGTGGATTCAAAGACAGAGAGAATCAGAACATTAAACTGCTTATTATGGACACCAAACTCTTTCCAAGGAATACTTGTCAGAACACCATATTATCGTTTATCAATGCAAAAGGTAAAACCATGGATGTCCATGAGATACTCGAACCCGACACCATACAAACGATTAAAGACCAAGAACTACCTTATATGGTGATGCCGACTAAGTGGTGGACAGACGAAGACACCACGACACAAACGGAATATGCACACTTCTTCACTGCATTCAACTACAGAGATTTACATGAGATATACGAAACATTCAAAGCAAACCCAGTCGAACTGATTAACACCTACGGAGACACCAAACAAGGAGTCCAAAAGTACATCGAAGACACTTTCAGAGGAGTGGTATTACCTACAGGATGTGGAGAGTTCGGAATATACTACATCAACAACGAAGAATCCAACCAAAGACTCATACAAGAATGGGAAGACAATGTGAAGTGCTATTTCCCTGCAGAATGGTCAATCCCCAATGAGGAAGACATGGATGCAGACTATATCTCCTACGGACACGAATGGAGAGATATATCAGAACAATCCAAGTTCGTCTATGCACAAACCCAAGACGAAGATACTCACACAACAGCTGACCTCTACTTCAGAACATGGATACACAAAGAGTAATCGACCACTATTCTCATGTAAGCTATCCAAACTTCTTTACAGAGGACGAATGCAAACACATAGGGTACATACTCACACGGGACGAGCATAAGATATTAGAGATAAAGAACACCTCTAAGTCCGTATATAAGGGACTCACCAAACAACACCAAGTCTACAATTGGCTACAACACCCCGACATCAGACCACTGAATATACCCAAACGTATCTTCCAACTACCCGAATTCCAAGACGAAGACGAACTAAGAATCCAATGCTGGGGGAACATACTACGACACGGAGAAGACCTATTAACTCACAATCACGGTCATGATATAGAAGACGAAGAAAAACAAGCAGGAATGCAACACTTCTATGCAATGAACACCTTTATAGACGGTCAAGACCCCTCGTATACACACTATGATGATACAGGTAAGACTGAGAATGTAAGGGGAGAACTCCATGTGATTGGATGCTTACTTATGCATGGTGTAAGAAGGAATATGTATAAGAAACCACGAATAAGTCTTGCAATGGACGTACATCTCAAAGAAGCATTCGATACCATACCCAATGAGTATCTAAAATATCGTATATTACCCTTTAAAAGGAGTGAAGTAGGATGATTTACAATAGACTTGCATCAGCATCCTATGGAGAAGGACGAAAGTACTTTAGATGGTGGTTGAGAGTGTGGTGTAGACGTTGATTCTAAAGGGGATTTAATATAATTTCTCGGAGTCCAATCAGCGTATGAATATAATGTGTGTGGAAGTGTGCAGAAGTGTGTAATTATATTGGTATTCTATCGGTATTCGGATGTATGTGAATTTCTTTGATTTGCTGCTGTTGTTCGGAGACCCTAACCACCTATTTTATTCGGAGTCAACCCCTCTGAAACCCCTACGGCTACAACGTTTCCGAGACCCCTCTGAGAACCTCTAAGGTACTCTAAGAACTGGAGAGACCCTCCGAGAACCCCGCAGCTACAACGTTTCCCAGTACTTGACAATGCCCCCCACTTTTTGTTATAGTACTACCATGATGAATTAATAAAGTAACAGCAGAACTCCCCTAATTGGCTGTGACTATGGGGTGGAGAGAGGAGACAAGAGAGGCGTCTTAGTTATTGTTCTTCCCTTCATTACTACTAGAGTAAGACTAAGAACACAAGAATCCGAGAATGAAACATAAGAACCCTCTCGGATTAGTTGTATATGGGCCTTGACAATGCTACCGATAAAAGGTTATACTATGTACATAATGACAAATATAGGAGACATTATGAAAACACTTAAAGACTTAGGACTATTGGATGCTGACTTCTTACAGGGGTTAACACCATTCGTATTAGCATTGGTTATCGGAGTGGTATCATAATGTATGTATTAACGATTGGTAGTATTGTTTACCTCTATGACAATGAGAAAGATGCTCGTAAAGCATTTCATCAGTCTGTTGCAAAGAATGGTATCAATAACGTAAAGGTGACCTATGTATGATTTAAGTGATAAGAATATGCTGAGTGGTGTACACTTATCCACAGGTTATCCCATTGACATACAGTTGACTAACCAAGAGATGGTATTAGCGACCCTTAAGCAGGGTGATATCAACTCTGCATGGGAGAGTATGTGTGCTTTGGTGCTTAGAAGGACGGGTATAGAGATTATCGGACAGATTCAGATAGATTCTATAGTGGTTAATGGAAATAAAAGGAAATTCCACTAGACAGAGACCCTCCTCTATAGTATAATAGATGTATAAGTCCGACTAGGGAAGGACATTCGGTATGAATCAAGTGAGTCCCTAGAGTTATCTACTGAGAAGGTCGTGTGGGCATGAGAGAGACCCACCCAGTTTGAGAGAGAGAGCCTCTGAGACGTTCTGAGAGTACCTTAGAGTATTCTTGGTGTGTTGACAGGGGGTCGTTCTCTGAGTGCCTTAGAACAGTACTGAGGGACTTCCTAGGAATATTTGGATGGCGACTAAACCCCCACCCTAAATGTTTCTCAAAGGAATATAAGTACCCATCGAAATTTTTTTTGGGGTATTAAAAAGGGTATACCTTTTTTCCAAGAAATATGATATAATATAATTGTACGATAAAATAGGAGACTAATACAATGCCAAAAGAATTAAAATTAATAAACACCACTCTGATACCTAAGAGTGAATTTCTGTTCTATAAGAACTTTCGAAACTCTTTTTCTACTCCTCCATTCGCTGTCTTAGATGAGTGGTACGATAACGTAGAGAAAGCAAACCAAGTATTCTTTGATTTAACCCCTGCCACTATAACCGTCAGTGATGATGGACTGGGTATGGAATACGATACTTTTATTAATGACTTTTTGAGAATGAAAGACACTCAAGGTGTATCCCCTAACTCCACTGGTATCTTTGGTGTGGGTGGTTCTAAGGGTGTTCCCTATCTCATTGGTCGTCCATTGTCCATTGCATTCACCAGTAGAGACGGTAAGTCCTATTACAAAGGTGTATGGGAATATGATGGCCCTGTAAGTGAGGGTTTGTTCCCACTTGCAAAGATAAACTCCGCTAGTGTCAAGGTGTATACTATGACGGAGTCTGAATATCGATTGGAGTTTACTCGTGAGTGTGGGTATATTCCGTCCTTTGTGTTCATGTGTGAGAGGTTAGGTAAGTATGCAGGGGATTATGATGGTACAAAAACATTAATATTGAGTGCAATTAAAAGAAATTTGTCTGTTAAGATGATGGAAGGTAAGTCTTTGGCTGATATTACCGTCACCGACACCAATAGTAAGGGCAAACGCACTTCTGAAGACTTAATTCCTGCATATCACCCCTTTGTCAAAGTCATTGATGGGAAAACTATTATTGCACCTAATACTTTGGAACAACTTCCGTTTGAGAAGAAGAAATTTATTATTGGAGACAGTGCAGTTCTAAAACTTAAGTGTTATAAGAAATCTAATATCACCACCGAAGGAGATAGAATAAACGAGAATATTATTAATAATGCACGAAGTGGTGAGGTTGCATTGATAGGTGCTACGAATGCAGGTCGAGAAGCTGCACCTAACAAACCTATTGTGATGATATGTAATAAAAATGGTAGAATATTGCACCGTTATATTATAGACGACACCATTCGTAGTTCGAATCCCGAACTCATGAACTTTATGGTGTTTGTTTTTTATATGGAGACGTGGGACGAAGCAGTTCCCTTTAATTTAATTAAACCAGCTCCTATGACGGGTGATGTGTATACTGATTTTAATCAGAAGATACTTGATTGGATGCAGAAACCTGCTCAAAAAGAAAGATTCACTCACGGTGAAACTAAAGATGAAGACAGAGAAACCGAAACCATTAGAGATTCTATTGTTTACGGTACCGAGTCTGTCGACAATATTACAAGAGGTGTGATTGCAGACTTGATGGATTGTCGACCAAGTCACTTTACAGACCCTAACATCGTAAGGTGTCAAGCATCTAAAGGTGAAGTCCGTGATATCGATTTAAAAATTGAAGGGGAGACTCCTCTTATCATAGAAAATAAAATAGGTAGGATTGGAGTCGGTCAATTAGACCAAGCCATCGGTATGTCCTACATGTTAGACTATACCCACCACATGGTTTTATTGTGTGATGAGATTTCTGCACATTTAAGAGACAATGCATGTCAAGTGATGAAAAAAAGAATGCAGACAGACACTTTAGGTAGTGCAGTCTCTTTTACTATTATGACGAAGACTGCACTACAGACAGGAACAAAAGGTGATACCGACTTTATTGAGTTGTACCGACATGAGGATTATATTGTATGAGTCCTAAGTCAAGAGCAATCCATAAAGAAACTGCAACCACCGTTGGTACAGGATTATTAATTAATTACCCACTGAATCTATTTGGATTGTATATCTGTATGGATGTACTAGATATGAGTAGTTCAGTAGCAATAGGAACCTCTATAACGGTCGCTATGACCTTCGTTGCATATACTAGGGTCTATACCATAAGAAGGTGGTTTAATGACAGATAAAGACGAGAACCGATATGAGATAACCAGTGAGACTCCTCTGTATACCAAAGACTGGTATATCAAATGGGTTGCATCTGTTTTTGTCTTGTCCTCTATGTCCCTAAGAGGTGTAGAGGGATACCAAGACTGGGACTTAGGTCTTTCCTTTGTAGGTGTAGCACTTTGGTTAATCGTGTCTCTCATGTGGAATGACAGAGCTCTCATCCTCTTAAACGGTGTGGGTCTATTATTTTTATTACGAACTTTAATTACAGGATAAATAGAAGTATGTTAGAATTAATTTTATTACCTTGGACACTATTTAAATACCTTTTCTCGTTAGGTCTATGGAGTGTTTTCTTTATTACACTACATTACCTATGGAAGAAGCACGACTGCAGTGAGTGGACTCTCAATGCACTGAGAAGCAATAAAAAGAAGGTTGAAGAAAAACCCGAGGATTATATTGTATGAGTACTGAATTAATATTAATACACGTTGGATTTATATTTGCACTGGTCGTATCTGTATGGTACAGTGGGTTCAAAGCAGGTCGTAAATCCATGGTGGAACAATTTATGGATGATGAGTTATTTACTCCACGGGAATTATTGACCCATTACAAACAAATAAATAAAGATATAAACAAATAATAATAGGAATATATTATGAGAATAATTGGAGTGAATATTTCACACGACACTTCCGTGTCAGAATTAGTAGATGGTAAAATACTCAATCTCTATGAAGAAGAAAGATGTGTCAGAGAAAAATACTATGACCCCAACAAAGCAATACTAGAAAAATATCGTGGTCTCCTTACAATGGAGAGATATAACTTAGGGAGTGATGAATTAATCGACTCGGTTGCATTTGCATCCTATGACCGTAGAGAGATTGCCTATCATTTATCTGACGACACAGATAATATGTGGAAGAGTGAATGGGTAGAGAGATTTCTCAAAGACATCAAAGCAACAACTCTTACCATCGATAGACTTAACGAACTTGCAGAGAAGTATGAGGAGTTCAGTTATAATATTCCTAAGACGAGTGTAGATGATGATATCATTAATCTTTTAATGAACTCACATTATTCAAACAATCAACCCTATCACTTTGATACGAACCTTCATCATGAATATCATGCTTGGAGTGCAGGATACTTTGCATACGAACAAGACCAAGTAGAAGATGCAATGTGTGTAGTGTGGGATGGTGGTGGAGCTCAGTCATATTTTGATACACATCCTGGCTACCAAGAAATCGAGTCCATCTATAAAATAGAAAAAGGTGTCCCTACTCTTAAACATCAAGTCATGTCAAACTATAGAGTCATTGACGACCTTAACTATGCACTACCCAATCAACTAAGTGATTGTTGTCAGACAGAGGTAGAGACCACTGAAGACATCGATGGTGCAGAGGTAGTCTTTACATCAAGACCGTCCAGTGGAATGATGTTCTCGAATATGAGTCAGGCACTAGGTACAGACGACCATGGTCGAGCAGCAGGTAAAGTTATGGGGATGGCATCTTATGGTAGAGGTGAGAGTAAAGAATTTAATAAGTTTACTATTTCACAAAAACTTGAACTTGAAACATTTGAAAATTCATGTAAAACAATTCAGAGGGCATTAGACTTAGACCCTACCAATAAAAATATTATTCTGAGTGGTGGGTATAGTTTAAACTGTACTAACAACTACAAGTACTTACAGAGATTTCCCGATGTTAATTTTTATGTAGAACCCTGTTGTCATGACGGTGGTACTGCAATAGGTGTAGCACTAAGTGCAATGTATATAATACAACAGGATGAAGACTATGTGAGTCCTTCATCTAATTATGTTAAAAGGAGTGTGTGGACATGAAATTAACCGAAATCATTAGAGACATGGATGAGTGTGTCAGACTATTAATCGAAGAGAAACAGATAGTTGCAATCTTCCAAGGTAAAGGAGAATGGGGCCCACGTGCATTAGGTAATCGTTCCATACTCTTTGACCCAACTAATCTTCGTGCAAAACAAATTGTTAACGAGGTAAAGAAAAGAGAAGAGTATAGACCTTTTGCAGGTAGTGTTATGTTAGAACATGCACATGAGTATTTTGAAATGCTACAGTTAAAGGAATCCCCATGGATGTCTTTTGCAATACAAGGTAAACCTCTTGCATATGAAAAGATTCCAAGTATCGTTCATGCAGATGGAACATGTAGAATCCAAACGGTGACTGAAGAACAAAACAAGAACTATTATAATCTAATTAAAAAGATGTATGAGACTAACGGTGTTCCTGTTGTCTTTAACACATCATTCAATTTAGGTGGTGAGGCATTAGTCGAAACTATCTATGATGCAATCGACACTTGCAATCGTTCAGACATAAACTTTCTTTATGTCCCCGAAGACCAAGACATTCATATTCCATATGATGCAATTAAATTGAAAGAAATAACTAAATAGTTATATGGTAGAAGTCACTGATTCAGCAATACAACAACTCATTAAAAAGAATGTGTCTTTTATTAGACTCGGAGTTAAAGGTGGTGGTTGTGCTGGGTATGAATATTTTATAGAAGACACTTCAGACTTTATTAACATATCAGATAAACTTGTAAGTTTTGGAAAGTTTACTGTAGTGTTAGATAAAGAGTCTGTACCCTACTTGAGTGGTTCTACTTTAGACTGGGTACAAGAAGGTCTCAATGAGTTTTTTAAAATAATAAATCCGAAGGAAGAATCTTCTTGTGGATGTGGAGTGAGTATACAGTTTAATGAAGACCTCGTCAGCAAAAGCTAAAGGAAGAAAACTTCAACAATGGTTTGCAAAGTTAATGGTGGATACACTAGACCTTCATGAAGAAGATATAGAGTCGAGACCTATGGGTTCACAAGGTGAAGACATTATAATGGGAAGAGAGTCACGAGAGAAGTTCCCATACAGTGTTGAGTGCAAGAATCAAGAAGCAGTGAACGTATGGAAAGCATATGAACAAGCAGAAAGTAATTGTGGTAAGTACGAACCCTTAGTTGTGATTAAGAGAAATAGAAGTAAACCATTAGTGGTGATTGATGCTGAACACTTCGTTGCACTACATAAGAAACAGTTGACTCCACTAGAGATACAACAAATAGCAATTGGAAAAGATATCAGATGAAATCGTTTAACGAAATAACAGAAGCAAGAAAGGAACAGAAACCAATACGGTTATTGATTGTGTCTGCAAAGAACGATAGTAAGATAAAGAAACCGTTTATCACTGCAGGAAGATTGCAAGAAGAGTGTAAGAAGAAAGGACTGGACTCTTACATTGCTCATATTGAAGAAGCAGTTATCAATAAACAAAAAGATATCACTACCATTAGTAATCACAGTTCAGATGTAGATTGGGTCTTAGATGAAAATGTAATTGCAATCATTCGTGGTTCTGCTGCAAGTAAAGATTCATACATGGATTTAGTTTCTCAATTAGAGAAGATGAATGTCCCATGTGTCAACAACCGTGAAACGGTTATGATGTGTGCAGACAAATACTGGAGTTCAATTAAACTTAGAGAAGTTGGGGTGACCCAACCTAGAAGTGCATTGGTACGTTCTAAGGAGACTCTACAGGAGTCTATTGAAAGTATTGACCTTGAGTACCCTTTCATATTAAAAACTCTTAGAGGGTCTAAGGGTGTCGGTGTGATGTTTATAGAATCAGAAAGGTCACTCAAAGCATTGGTTTCAATGTTGTATAAGTTAGACCCCGATGTTGAGTTTATCGTCCAACAGTTCATTGAGTCAGATGGTGATGTTCGTGTTCAAGTTCTCGGTGGTGAAATTATCGGTGCAATGAAACGAATGCAAATCAAGGGAGACTTCCGTTCCAATATATCACAAGGTGCAGAAGGTAAACCTTATAAGTTAAGTAAAGAAGAAATCAAACTAAGTATAGATGCACATAAGTCAGTCAACGGTGACTGGACTGCAGTAGATTTTATTTTAGACAAAGATGGAACACCCTATTGTTTAGAAGTAAACAGTTCGCCTGGCACGGATGGATTCGAAGAAGCAACAGGTATCAATGTTGCAAAGACAGTTATAGAATATTATGAAGACCGTGCAAACTGGAGAAGGACTCCAACACAAATTGGTAAGTTCGAACAGATATACATTGAAGGTGTTGGAAGAGTTGTTGCAAACTTTGATACAGGTAATAGTGCTAAGTGTTCTTTACACGCAGAGAAGTTTGAAGTCAAAGGAAAGAAAGTTCACTGGGAAGAGAACGGACATAAATTTGTACACGACCTAGTTAAGATGGTTAAGTTTGAGAGAGGAGCAGTTAATGCTAAGGTCTTTGAGAGACCTATGATACACTTCAGAGTTTCGTTTAATGGTAATGACTATGAGGATGCAGAGTTCATCTTAGATGATAGAACTCATAAGACCACTAAGTGTTTAATGAATCAGAGATTTATGAAGAGAGCAAATGTAATGGTCAACCCATCAAGGAATTTTGTGGTCACTGATTTCATTGAAACAAAAGAATTACACGACTTCGAGAAAAAATAACTTGACAATGCCTATCACTTAATAGTATACTCTTTATTATGACACAAACAAATAAAATATCTATACGAGACAGAATGCAGAATAAGGCTTTATCTGCATTTGGAGAAATTGAATATGAAATTGATGCATGGTTAGACATGCCTTATGGTTCAGACTTCAACATGTTGAAACATTTAAAACGACTTGACTATTCACCAAAGGTTATTGCCTTTATGAAAGGACAGGTAGACGACATCATCTTTGAGGTTAGAAACGAAGAAGGTTGTGAACAGTTAGAAGAAGCATATGACTTCCTATCTAAAACCAACAAGAAAAAGTTTTTAAAGTTCTTAGAAAGTATCGACAAAGGAATTGAGGAATACATTGCCACTACAGTGGTAGTTCGTAAACCCAAAATCAAAACACCCAAACAGTTAGTGAAGACACTTCCGTTTTTAAAACAACACGGTAAGTACCGTTCCATTGACCCCGAAGAAATTATTCGTGCAAAGACACTGTTCACTTATAACATTGCTTCACAGAAGTTTACTAAGTTTGAAACTTATGGTGGTCTATCAGTTAAGGGGTCTCGTATTATAGATTATGACGTATGTGAAGAAAAGACCTTGACAGATATCAAACTACTTGATAGAATATACAAAGGTGGTAATATAATTGCAAGAGGATTTCTAGATGAGATTCCTCGTTCCAAGTTAAAGGATGGAAATGATTTGCTTACCAAAAATACATTATTAATAAAAGTGATTAGATGATACTTATAGATTTTACCCAAACCATAATTGCAGGTCTTATGATGCAATTGAAAATGAACAAAGGAGAAGTATCAGAAGATATGCTAAGACACATGATACTCAACTCTGTTAGAATGTATCAAAAGAAATATGGGCCAGAGTATGGCCAGATAGTTCTTTGTACTGATGCATCACATACATGGAGGAAAGATTTCTATCCATTGTATAAAGCAAACAGAAAGAAAACAAGAGACGATTCAGATTTAGATTGGAGTAAGTTGTTTGAGACACTTCAAGTTGTTAAGGATGAGATTAGGGATAACTTCCCATACAAGTACATGTATGTCGAACAGTGTGAAGCAGATGATATCATTGCTATCCTTGTTAAACATGCAACTGAACCAGTTATGATTGTGAGTGGAGATAAAGACTTTCAACAACTACACAAATATGACTATGTGAAACAGTGGAGTCCCAATGTAAATAAACTTATACATTGTGAAGACCCCGACAGATTCCTTAAGGAACACATATTAACTGGAGATAAGTCAGACGGCATACCAAACATTCTATCTAATGATGATTGTATATCAGAAGGTATTAGGCAGACTCCATTAAGGAAACCAGTCAAAGAATCATATCTCAGAATGACGATTCAAAAAGACGATAAATACTATAGGAACTATTTAAGAAACCAAACTTTAATTGACCTAGAGTTCATTCCTCAAAATATAGAGGATAACATCTTAGAAGAGTATTCAAAGGCAGAACCTGTAAGAGGTAAAGTGTTTGACTATCTAAGAGTTCATAGGTTAAACGAGTTATTAAATCATGTAGAGGATTTTACATTATGACAGAAGAAAAGAAAAGAGGAAGAGGCAGACCAAAGGGAGCCCCTAACAAACCAGTAATGGAATTGATTACTGAAAGACAAAATTTAACATTGAATGCAGACGTATATGAAATACTATGTCAAGCAAACATTGTTGCAGAAGAGTCTGAAGACCTTGCAGTCCAAGGACTAAAAGTATACAACGGTAGAAACGGTGCAGTAAAACCAGTTCTTCAATGGATACATAGTGATGCAATACAATCAACACTACCCGAAGGTAAAACACCTTATGGAAGTAATGATGCACCTGCATCAGATTTAGCTGAAACAAGTTTAAAATTTGAATTTAAATTATTCAAATACTTTGTGACAGAACAAATCCCCATGGTCAAAAGAGAGAACATGTGGATTGGAATGCTTGAAGGCATCCCTACTAAGGAAGCAGAACTGATTGACTTAGTAAAAGATGGAAAAAATCCTTTTAAAAACATTACTAAAGAAATTGTTAAAAAGGCATTTCCCGAGTTAAACATTTAGATAAATATAATTAGAGGTTTGAGACTATACATATTTTAAGGGAAGTTAATTTAAACTTCAGTAAACAACTTTCTAGTCGAACACCTCTCCATGGATTTATAGGAAAACATTATGGCAACAATTGAAACCCCCCCAACTTTTGAAACAGAGCAAGTTCAACCAACTGAACTAGAACGTCTCGTAGAGAGGATGAATAATTTTTCTGTTCCTCTTAAACCTGCAACTGCACAAGCAACACTAACTACAGTTCAACGTGGTCTTGAACAGGGTATGTTTAAGATAGACGAGTTAGATGCAGTTATCACTATTAGAGAAGAAGTCAATAAAGGTATTATTGAATACAATAGTCAGATGAAGTTGGCACAAGAAAGACTGCAAACACTTCAACAAGAGGCAATTGTTCAACAACAAGAAGACATTGCAAAGGCAATGGAAGCCGAAAGAACTAAGACTGCAGACGAAAGACAACTTCGTAAAGCAACTCAAGACAGACTGAAGGTAATGGAAGAAGCACTTGCAAAAGCAGGACTTTCAATTGACTTAGATGGAGACGGAGTTATCGGTTTACCAAGTGGAGAGTCTACAACACCTCTAACTGAAACAGAACAACAGAGAGTTAACCAAATCATTGCAGACACACCTGCACCAACTCCTGCACCCAAAACATCCAAACCTACTAGTAGTGCATTTAAAATGGCAAGGATGCTGAATCCTCAAACTTCTATTTCTACAGATGAAACATTCGTAGAGAAAGTAGAAGACACTAAGAAAGCATTCTCAGACTTTGTTGAAGAGGAAATAACTCAAACAATAGAACTACCAGTAGAACCAGTTAACGAAGATGCAATCATTAGTGGTGAATCAACAGAAGCATTCTTAGATGAAGTAGAGAGAGTCAATGAAGTTGCTGATGCAGACAAAATGGATTTAACAGATGAAGTTCCACCAACAGTAGTGAATGAAGTTGCACCAACACCACCACCTTTTGTGACTGGAGGTAATGCACCTAACATTACAGGAATAGTAGGAAACACTCCTAACATTAAAGCAACAGTAGATGAAGTAGATGAACTAGACCAATTCGAACAAGATTTAATTGATGAAGAACAATTCAACAAATCATTTGAAGAGGAAGAACCTACACTTGATGTTGGCTACGAACAACCAACACTTAATGAGAATGATGTTGTAATCAGACAAGACCAAATCAAAACCATTGAGAACTATGAAGACTTAGAAACAGAAGAAGAGTTTGAAGAAGTTGTAATTCCTAATCGTAGTGATTTAGAAAAAATGACTAAAGCACAAATAGAGAACTCTGCAAAGAAACTAAGTTTTACAGTAAACACTTCTGATAACAAATCTGTAATGATTGATGCATATGAATCACAAGCAAATGAATTGATTGAGTCCTTAACTGAAGGAAATGAATTTGTAAGTTCAACCGAGGAAGACTTAGACAATGGTGACGAGGATAGGAGAGACGGCGGATACTTCTAAGGAATCTATTGTTAGAGAACTTAGACTTGAAGAAGTCTCAACATTACATGAGGAAGAATTAAAAGACATCACTGAAGATGTCTTACGATTTGATTTTCCAGTTGAGTACTCAATCCGTTTAGGATTTCAGTATGACAATAATGAAATATATCTTTCAAAAGAAAGTCATACTCTTTTCTTTTCATGCCATGACATGGGACACGACCCAACAGAAAGCATCATACTAAAGTCATACTTATATAAACCAAAAGGATTCCCTAAATCAAAAGAACTAGACATGCACAATGATAGTAGGTTTATTTGTATCCCAAAATACTTTGCAGAAAACTTTAAGGTTGGAGATAACATAACTTACTCTTTAATTAAAGC
>Ga0208428_1000815_pt1 | contig 13780 bp, 17 predicted proteins | sample DEB08_DNA_11_FD_184535 | JGI IMG/M metagenome (GOLD analysis project Ga0208428, IMG submission 184535) | Aqueous microbial communities from the Delaware River and Bay under freshwater to marine salinity gradient to study organic matter... | ecosystem: Environmental > Aquatic > Marine > Coastal ... | reverse complement strand
TAGTGCTGCTTGAAGCTCTTCGATAGCAATTGTATAGTTTTTAATATCTTTCTTCTTGACATGTGTATAGCCTTCTTTCAACTGGGCCCACTGGTCTTGCTCATGCTCGTCCATCTTTTTAAGTTGTCCGGCTGTAGGCATGCGCTCTAAGTCTTGAAAGTCCTGTAGTGCATCATTGTAAAACTTTTTCATTTTACGTGCGTGAGCTTGTGTTACACCTTTTTTAGTAAAGTGTGATTTAAAGTCAAAGCCTTTAGGATTAAAGTTATCGCTATCAGTAATAAATCCATCTAACCACTCATCAATATCATCTGCTGCTTCTTGTGCTTGCTCAAAGATACGTTCTTGTATTGTAGGCACGTATACGTTCTTTTTTGCTGTTTCTTCTGCTTTGACTTCTTTTACAATAAGAGCACCTTCTTCAGCAAGTGAGTCGATCCATACATCAAGTTTACCTGCATAGTCAGGATGAATAATTTCTGGGTTGTTCAACGTAAGATGGACAACAGTAGCCCAATGACTCTTCCCGTCAATTTTCCAATTTGGTAGATTATTAATAGCCGCGACTGTTTTCTTATCATAGTTGTCTTTAATATACTCACGTACTTTGGCTCCCCATGATTTAGATTCCATTAAGTAGTGTATATGATACTGCGCTTTAGTCCAACTAGTAAGTGGAACTGCATCCCATTCATTACCACGACGCTTTGCACGTACTGGTTTTTTCTTAACTTTAACGCCTGCTACTTTTGCCATTGAAATACCCTTCTCTGCTAACTTATATACACTATATATTCAGAAGTAAAGTATGTCAACCTATTCTAGCATGATTTTTAATGTTTTGTCGCCGTCCTGGAATGACAATGTTATATTTGTAACATTTTCGTTTACATATGCTCTACCAACTCTGTCGATAATTTCTAATCTGTCAATGTTAAATATCTTTTGGTAGTCTTCATTGGCTGCTACATCCGGCATTGCATCTCTAAGATGATCAATCGCAGATACAGATGGCTGCGGTGCTGTTTGTTGCAGTATTGATTCGGGAGGTAAGTGTTGCTCTTTCTCTAATCCAGGAATTTCAATATCTGCAAACTGTTCCATTAATATTCTTCTTGCTTCACTCATTGATTAATAAACCTTTCATCAAATTGTTCTATAAAAGAAACATAATCTTGTTTGTACTCAAAAAGATACGTATCTTCGTATACGTTTGAGTATTTTAACAAATCCCATTGTTGTTTGAACAACTGGGTTTTACACCATTCGATGCCGGCGTTTCGAAGATCCGAATGCAGCCTTACCGAATGATAATTTCCATTTCGTTGCCAGCGTTTTTTGTATTCAAATATCTCTATCGGTGTCATATTCTACTACCTGTACGAAATTTTTTCTTTTGCCTTCTTTCAACCAAATCTCTGCTGCTTTCCATGCTTCTTGTTCTGTATCATAAAGCATAGGTTGCAGTTCAAACATAGTACCTTGTTCTTCCGTTACAAAGATCCAGTCGTCCGCTGCTAATTGTATTCTGATTGCATATTTCATTTTACTTTATGATTGCCTCTTAATTTAAAATTACAAATATTATACAGTCAAATAGTAACTATGTCAACTAAAACGTGTTCTTACTGCTTCGATAAATTGATGTACTCTAATTTCAGGAGTGTTTTTGTTTATGCCGTGTCCAAGCCCACATACCCAGCCTGTTCGATCCATGCCTTCCATCTGATCTAAAAACTCATTTAACTTTCGTTTGAATCTATCTTCTGGAAGTAGCATAAAGTTTTCATCAAAATTACCTTGAATGAATCCTCTGTTTAAATTCTGTGTAGCATGTTCCATACTGATTACACTGTCGATTCCAACGCCGCCCCAGTCTTTATCTAGCACAAGTCCACATATGTCAGTTGGTAATCCACGGCAATAGTAACCTACATTAGGACTTACCATATCATCTAGCATATGAGTATATTCTTCACGAAGGAATGTTCTACCAATTGTTTGCAGTCCACTATCCATTATCATGACTTTTTCAGCACCGGCATCTAGTTGTAATTTAATATTTTCTTTTAGCAACGGAAATATTACTTCTTTTAAGAAGTACTTTTTAAAATCAATATGACTATCTGGACTTAGTCCGTATTGTAATACACTCCACGGCCCGCCAACAAATCCGATTAAACTTTTGTTGTTTGGAAGTACTTCTCTAGTTGCCTTTATAGCATCAGATTGAAATGACATAAAGTCTATTGCTGCTTCCCAATCCCAATATTCTTGATAATTGTGTTTATCTATTTTTGTGTTAAACTTTGGACCTGGATTAAATTCTAATTCTAAGCCTAGACCTTCTAGTACAAAAAGTATATCACTAAACAATATTGCTAGATCATAATCAAAGTCAGCAACAGGACCTCGAGCAACCTCAGCCGCTAGTTCTGGCTGTTTACAAAGTTCTTCAAAAGTATACTTTTGTTTTAGATCTTGATAGTGGCTATGATAACGCCCAGCCTGTCTCATTATCCAGATAGGTGGTGTTGGTTGTTCGATTCGATTACAGGCATTTTGGAAAAGTTTGTTCATACTACTATATATCAAAAGGTAGAGAATTAAGTTAATATTTTTGGTTAATCTAGGTTTCCATAGTAACGATCATACACGTCATCGATGTTCACTGGAATATAATCAACCTGTTCAACACTTACGCAAAAATAAGGTCCTAGCGGTGAAGGATTTGAATGAATATGTCCATGTACATTAAGAATGTCTTCATCGCCCCATCTATGCGATTCAGCTAACTGCTGTTCATGAACAGGAATATGACTCAACAACATTCCTGGTAAATGTTTCCAAAAAAGTATTTCTTTAAAAAATGGTAACATGTGTTTTGGATTGTCGTGATTACCTAAGATAAGATGTTTCTTGCCAGGCAGTTTTACAAAGTTCTTTTCCATCCAGTCAACTTTGTCCGTGCCAAACATCACATCACCCAAATGATAAATTGTATCTTCAGGTTTTACAGTTTGACTCCACATATCCATCATATATTCGTTCATATGTTCTACATCAGTAAATCCATCTCTTGGAGGCTTTCCAGCGTAATCTTTAAACGTGAGAATTGCTGCATGATTAAAGTGCGTATCACTTATTACATATGTATTTGCCATAATTCCCTCCACTGTGCTATAGTAGCATAGTATTTACTTAATGTCAAGAAGTTTTTGGTCTTGGTGGCAGGATTTGAACCTGCGATCTCTTGCACCCAAAGCAAGCGCCTTACCAGACTAGGCCACACCAAGATTGGCACCGGAGTAGGGATTCGAACCCTATAAGCTCACGCACTGGTTTTGGAGACCAGCATACCTCTCCAACTGTATCGCTCCGGCATATAAACTTTTTTTAAAACTACACTATCTTTAGCCCTTTCGAGGCCTCTGTCTCTGCAACGACACCTTATTGCAGTAAGGTGTAGTGTAGTTATAAAAAAAGCCCCTAACAAATTTAATGCTAGGGGCTGTTGGAATAACTTTTTTATAAAGTCATGTTAGAACAACCCCTACAATGTCGGGCACCACCAATTAATAAATGTTACTGTTCTAATCATCGTCTTATTCTTTCTTTGCTATGTAATTACTATACTACATTTATTTAGTGTTGTCAACCATTAATCTTGTCTTTTTCCGACACCATAGTCAATTACAACTGGAAAGCGAGGTACACCGTCGTTGCTGTATTCAAAGAATCTACAAGTGACCCAAGTAGGCTTTTCTTCTGCTTCGAGTAGTTCTTTCAGTTTCGCTTGACTACCACGTACTCCGCTACCAAACTGTGTGCCATCTGGTAATGCAAGTACAAACCGTTTTGCATATCCAGTCCATGCACCTTGGCCTTCAACTACTTCTACTACGTCAAACTCTTCTGTGATAAACTCTTTACGCTTGAGCAAGCTCTTGCTGCGCTTACACTGATATGGAGCATTCTGTCGGACCATCTGTCCTTCGTAACCTGCTTCAGTATACTCGCCGTACAATCGATCAATCTCTGCACTGTTGTTTGCAACGTCTGTGTGTACAAGCACAACCATATTGCCTGACACATTGTCAGCTAACCATTGCGAACGGTCAGTAAACAATTTGTCTGTATCGTTGTGATCGTACATATCGTAGATGTGATACTCAACAAGCTCTGCACTTTCTGCAATCTCTTCTGGACGACATTTTACTTTACGCACAAGGCTAACAATCTTTTCAAAGTTTGCTTTTAGCTCGTGATTATAAAGCTCGCCGTCTAGCACAATATTTGGATTAGCATCAATGATAGGCTTGAGGCTTTCCCAAATGTGTGGGCAACTATTGATAGGCTTGCCGCTGCGTGTATGCATACCATGACGATCTACAATACAACGAATGCCATCTAGCTTAGGCTGTGTGTAACCATCTTCTACAGGTGTTTTTGTAAAATCGTGTGCAAGCATTGGCTTGAATATTTCGTAGCTGTCAATATCTGCTACGTTAGTAAAATATTCTTTGTCAGCTTTTTTAGTCCACTGCGACTGTGCTTCAGCTTCTGCTTGCTCTCTTGCGTTAGTAGCATTAGCACGGCCAACGTTCTTAGCTTCACTCATGTTCCAAACACTTGTGATCTTTTCACCGTCGACTGTGCCGCTTATGCTACGGATGCCTGCAACATCATCTGAGTCGTACCCAACTTCTACAGTCCAAATACGAATTTTACCTTTACTGTCACGTTTATATAATGATTGTAAACTTGTAATGTTTTGCATGATGTTGCCCTCTTATCTGCTATACAAGTAATATAACATCAAATAAGAGTGTGTCAACCTTTTTATCCAGTTCGATAAATTACGTGCCATCCGAAGTCTGTTTTGATTGGTCTATTAATCGAACCAATTGGCGTTGCAACAACTGCTTCTTCAAAAGGTTTTACCATTGCGCCTACACCAAAATCACCTAGGTCTCCGCCTCTTGCTTTGCTAGGACACTGACTCCATGCTTGAGCTAAATTACCGAAATTTAAAGGCGATGCATTATCATATACTTGATTTGCGATAACTTCACTGTTTACTAAAATATGACTTGCTCTCATTGTTTTATCCATTCCTTATATCCGTTTATATATGAATCTTGTTTATTTGCTATATCTAAAAATTCTTTTTCAATTGTTGTAAAATACGTTAACTTATCAGTTTCGTTAAACTTAGACGGCTTTAAATCCCAGTTAGAAGTGTCTAGACCCCAACTTATTGCAAACTGTAACCACATGTAATCTGGAAATAAAAATCCCCAATTAAATGCTTCCGCTATACTGTTGTTAGGATTAAAATATTCTTGTTTCACTAGTTCTGCATGATTTTCTTTTATACCACGGTCGTTTAATGATTTCCAAAATTCTGATCTGTTAGAACTTGTTAGCGTATAATGCACAAGCAAAAACTTGTAAATGTTATCGTACGAACTACGTACTTTTTCATTATACTCATCTGCACTTATTTTTCCTACAATAGTTTCTGTAGCTAAAGATGCTCCTTGACAGATACTATATAGTGCGTTGGCTTCTAAAGGTTCTATAAATCCTGCAGACAACCCAATAGCAATTGTATTTCCGATTATTGGAGTGTTTAATCTTTGCGGGGTCCACTTAATACTTCTTGGTTCTGCTCCGTGTTTGTCGATAAAAAACTGCCGCGCATCTTCATCTGATATAAACTTGTCGCTATAACAGAATCCTGTACCAATACGAGAATCTAATCCGATTTTAAAAGTCCAACCATAATCTTCCGCAATAGTTTGTGTATAATTCTTTAGTTCAGTGTCTTTATCTTTATAAGGTATCCTACACACTAACGCACTATTAATCGGATAGTCATCAAATTTTACAACTTGTGCACCTAACTCTGTCATTAGTATTTTTTTAAACCCAGTGCAATCAATAAACCAATCAGAGTAGATACGTTGTATTTTATCATTTATCTTGACATCTATATATGTAACTGTATCATTATTAACACTAACGTTTGTTACATCACCAATTATATGAGTTGTGCCATTAGGTATTGCAATTTTATTTTTAATATATTGTCCAGTCTTGTCGGCATCTATATGATTTGCAGTAGGATGAATTCCTGGTAGTTGACCCATATGGAATTTGTCTTGTTCCATAAAATGAAACTGTGGATTAAAATACTTGTCAAATTTATCTAGTTTAGATTTGTTATATAGTTCTAAAAAATGATCTGTAGTAAGGGTGTCGTGTTCGTTACGTTCGTAATCATCAGGAGATGTTCCAAATCTTTTTGAAAATGCAACTTCTTCTTTTAAAGGGTATGTAAAACTAAAGTATTCGGTATGTCCGGGGTATTGCCAATCTATAAACTTATTAGCAAGTTTATGTATGGCTCCAGTATTTTCCATCCATTCTGATTCTTCTAGCCCTAATAGTTTCATAAAAGCGTCAACATGCGGAGTTATAGACTCTCCTACACCTATAATAGGTTCGTTTTCGCTTTCTACTAAAGTAACCTTTATACCTCTTTGACTCATTAACCCAGCAGTCATCCAGCCTGCTGTTCCTCCACCAACAATCACTACTTGCATGGTACGCCTATTGATGTTAACATTAACTGTGCTACAGTTGTATCTGATATATCATCTAACAATTCTAATTCATCACAAATCGCTACATTTTCAATTGCCTCCCATAGGCAAGTATGAGTTCTGTATGGTTGGGTCCATTCACCCGATACACTAAAATAATTCATTTAATTTTTCCTCTACTTTATCTGGTGTTCCACAATATGCAATATATTCTGGTTTACTGTAAATAGTGTTTAATTGATTTTCTAAAAAGGCTTTACGTGTTTCACATAGTTCCATTGATTTCATTTCTAAAGGCATCCAACCTTCTAACAACGTTGGCTTGCCGTCTATTATAAAAAATACTGCTAGGAATATGTTAGTCACATCTTCTCCTTATATTGAGCAGTTAAACGCTTGCTCAGGCGACCCAGGTGGCACCATTTGCTCAATTGTTTTACAAGGGGAACAAAACCCTTGGGCATATCTGGTGCGAGTAGAGGGACTTGAACCCCCACGCCGTGAAGCACTAGAACCTAAATCTAGCGTGTCTACCAATTTCACCATACTCGCTTTATGGTGCCGCTTGAGGGATTAACCTCTAACGACATATTATGGTGCCGGTACACGGATTCGAACCGCGGACCTTCTCATTACAAGTGAGCTGCTCTGGCCAGCTGAGCTATACCGGCATATAGTACTTCTTACGATAACTTTTACCGTTACCTTTATTTCGATTCTTATATGTGTCTGTCTGACTATGACAGTTAGGACATATAAGTCTCAAATTATTTACATCATTGTTAGTAGATTGACCATCAATATGATCTACTTCTAACGTAATGCTATTTCCATTCCATTCACTTATGCCACAGCATTCGCAAGCATAACCTCTAGTATCGGACAAGTGTTTTACTGCCCATTTAGGAACAGCAAGTTTCCAGTCCTTGCCTTCTTCTAACCATTCTCTTATGCGTTCAGTAGTTTGTGCTTCACGCTGACAGTTGTTAGAACAATATGTGTTAGTGCTGCTGTAACTCCATTTTTTTTCCTTACCGCAGTTCTTACATTCAAATATCTTCATTGATATACCTCCGATAGTATTTATCTCAGGTATATCGTTTTTACCTTCTTACTCTACAAGTTGGACAAAAATCTCCGTGTCCTAGTTCTGATTTACATTCTGGACATTTAGGAATTATTTTCATTTAACTTACCTTTATTATATATTCTTATTACTGTGTTGTCAACTAATTTAACAGATGATTTCCATTATTCCATTGTAGTTTACCGTTTAATCTTTTTTCTCGAAAATCATCAGAATACATATGAGTCATTTTTATTAACTTATTATAATTGTAATTAGTTACGTCGGCTGTTTTTGCTATTAAAGAATGGAATTCTGCCCAATGCATCTCGTTAAATTCTTCTACCTGTCTGTTTATCTTTCTCATCCTTTCATAAGGATCTATCTCGTAATCATAACTTTCATCCCAAAAATCGCCAAATGTTTCAAAGCCCATTGCTCTTAATTTTGCTAGAAATGCAACATTTGCATATTGTAAGAATGGCAATTTAAAAAACATTGTGCGTATAGTCTTTTCTGTTAAATGTAAAGTTGCGTGATTGTCGTCATTGTATTGGGTTTCAATAGTTAAACTTAATGCGCTACTGTTTAGTGCATTGGCTAGAGAATTCATAGTATTTTGATAAACAGCCGGAAAAGTTTTCTTTACAAAATCAGTATAATCTCTTGCAGATAATATTTTATTTTTTTCTTTAACCTCTCCTGGAATAGTATACGGACTGTTATTGCATATCGTATCAAGATTTTCACTTACATATTTTGTCATTGTCGATGCATATTCTCGATCTGGACATCTGTCTAAACATTCTAGCATTAACCGACCAATCGTATTATTGTGTTCTTCTACTTGACTGTAAGGATCTATTTTACTCCATGTATAGATTATGTTACCTGAAGACATTATTCCTCTTCTGCCCAAATCAAAAAAGATTAAATTACGCCAAGGCGTTTGTCTCCGACACAAGAAAATAAAACGCTTTTTGCAGGTGTTTAAATATTGTAAATAGTCACTTATTGCATTTATTATTTCTCTATCACCTATTTCAAATTTTATACCGTGAATGCCTTCTCCCAACAATAATTGTTCTATAGCAAATTTATCGTAGGTATTTCCAGTAATAATAGTAATATCTTTATCTTCAAGTCCTAGACCAATTCTTACATTTAGCAATTGTTTAAATAACAACGACGGTGACGTACCACTATCGTAGGCATTGAAATAAAAGTTTAATTTCTTAGTTTTTTGTACAACATCTTTAATTGTGTTGATTAAAGGAGATCTATCTTCCCAAAAATTATAAATGTTGTATACAAACATTGCAGGCCATAGTATATGTAAATCTTGGTATTCGTCTTCTCGTAGATGACCAGAATCTAAAATTACTTTATAGTCTGAATTAGATTTTTTAAGATGGTCAAACGGTGGTTGATCTGGAAATTTTAATGTAATATGAAACGGATCGTAAAATATCATCTTGTGTCTCCGTAGTAAACTACGGTATTTGATCCTTGATACGATCTCCAAGGATCAAATACTAATACATCATCTGGTACTGTATCGCCTTCATGTACCATTACTGCAACGTCGGCATTTTCTTTTACAAGTATGCCACCTAGTTCTTTTACATAATGTTGTACTAGTAGACTATAAGATCCGTCCACATACTCTACGCCTGGTTTGTAACTATCACTTGAGAAGTAGATGTATTTGCCGTGTTTCATTATTTCAATAGCCATGTTTTTTGCTTGTATTTCTCTTGCGTTCATTATGCTGTCAAACAAGTCATATCCTAGTCCTAACTCAGTAGCCATATAACGTAGTGCAATATTGTCTCTTGGGTGACAAGCACCGCCGTCTCCCATGCCTGCTTTCATATATCCCGGACCCATAATACGCTGCTTAGACTGCGCTAGAGCGTCTGTAACAACGTCTACATTGATGTTGCCCTGCTTAACTGCAACGTCTTGTATCATGTTTACAAGACCTATTTTAGCACTGATAAACGTATTATAAAATACTTTGATGCACTCACACTCGTCCCAAGTGCCGATTACATAACGAGGATCGTTTTCCATTATAGTTTTATAAAAGTCTACAAGATCTTTTGCATCACCTGTTTCGGTGCCGTCATCTGTGCCAATCATTACCATTTCTGGATTAACCATATCCCAAGCAACTGTGCCCATTGCTATCAGATAAGGGTTATAAACAAATCGAGTATTTGTTACTAATGGTTCTAGTTCTCTACGGACTGTTCCTGGCAATACAGTGCTTATAAGAACAAGCAATTGGTCGTTGTTCATATGCTTGTTACACTCAGTAAGAACTTCTTTGACGATAGAATAGTCAAAATCTTTTGGTTCTAAATGCGCTGTTGGCGCTCTGCCATCGTATTCAGGATCATGTGGAGTAGGAACAGCAACAAACACAATGTCACATCCGTTAACAGCGTCTTGTACAGTAGGAAACATTGTGACATGTTCACTAGTGCATTTTACAATATCATATCCTGTTACATGGTGTCCTTTTTGTGCAATAGTTTCTGCACATGGCATTCCTAACTTACCGGTTCCAATAAACGCAACATTTTTCATTTTTCTATTTGTACACATATTGCTTGACTGTTAGGTTTATAGTAACCATTTCCTAAGCCAACTACGTCAGAAAGATTTTCTCTAGCAAAGAAACATTCTGTCATACTTTCAAATTTATGATCAGGTCCTAATGCATTTACTGCTATCGGTGTAGTTCCGTTTATTGTTAGGTATACTAATATCCAATACATTTTGTTTGTGTCTCCAATATTACTTAGTGACACCGTTGTAACAAACTACTTAACTTTGGCTAACTTATTTTTTAGCAGAACCTTTTTTGCCACAATGAGGGCAGTGAAGTTGCATACGTTCTATACATAACTTCTCTTCCATTGTTGCATAGGTAAACCAATTCTTACAGTTAGTACAAGTCAGGTGCCAGATTGTTTCTTTGACAGCCTTAAACATAATGTTATTTATGTAATGGCAGCCCGTAGGGGAATCGAACCACCGACCTTTCGCTTATCAGGCGAATGCTCTAACCAACTGATCTATTACATTTCTTCTATACCGACTACTAAACTATCTTTGTTCATTTTTTTCTTCTCTTACTTGACCATTCAGTGTTTTTTGTAGTGTAATCATTATCCATTAAATCTACAAAGAATTGTAATAATTCTTTATTACGTTTAATATTAAAATATTTGCTGGACTTAACTGCTAAGTCCATTGCATTTGACTGTATGTTTGAAACTATTACATCTCTTTCGTACTTCCCAAAAATAGGTCCATCTGCATTGAAGTCTACTAACGGTTTTAATTTAGGAGAACTGTTATGTCGCTCTAATCCAGAATTACCTGCCTTAACCATAATAGGTACCTGCGGACTATCAAGACCAGATGCTATATAGAATGCTTCATATTCTAAATGCTGATTTTTAAAAAAATTATGTATACTCTTTCCAGAGCCTAATAAGTCTACAATTATTTTTCCATTAGATGTTTGTCTAATATATTCAATAAAATGTTCATTAGGATTTTTATAACAGTGTCTTGAACTATAAAGTGTAGTTGAAGAATTTCCGGTCATTGCTTTATACAATGGTTGCCAATATACACAATCTCGCATAGTAAATGCAATTGGTTTATTTGGCAATTCAAGTGTTGCTAGTGCTAGTACAGGAAGATTTATATTTGCTTGATCATTCCATATTTCTTGTTGCTTAGGATCATTATAAGGGCATTGTAATCTAACATATCGCATCCAGCAAGCAAGATTTGTGTCTTTTTCGTATATTTGTTTTTCTAGACTATTAAAGTTAAAAGCAGTATCGTGGACGCCAAATACATCATTATTTTGTGCAGATAATACATCACTCTTGTAGTTGTCGCCGTAATGTTTTTGGATATTGTACTTCTGTTTTACACTATCCCATATCCATCCTTTTTTCTTTCCGTTAGGTGTAACAATAATATCTACGTTTGCAGTAAGTCCGCAGTTGCGTAACAGTTTCATTATAAACTCTTTAGGCAAATACATATCACTTAAAATTAAGTCGCCGTGTTTTACTTTTTTAATATTTTCTACTATAGGAAAGTTATGTTCTAGCTCTACATCTAATTCTATTGCAGGATTATATTCTGGAAGGCGTTTGTAAATATCTTCGTAAGATTTTATTTTAGATTTTTTCTCAGCACGAATTCTTTTTTCTTTAAAATCTAAGTCATTAATTCTACGACCTACTTCGTCAAAAATAGTTTTAGGATCGTAATATATTCTTGCAATTAATGTATCAAAACAATCCCAACTATTCATTATTGACAATTACCCGTTTAAAATCTAATCTAGGACCTTTTTCGATAACAACTATACTGTCATAAAAATGAATACCTTGAATATTATTAAACAATTTTACTAATTTTTGATCCACATACGGACCAGTTAAGTTACCATATCCTATTGCAAATCTTGTATGATGATCACTTAATACATCTATTACATTTTTAGAATATTCTATAAAACTCTTTGGATTTTTATATCCGCCGTCTAATCTATTAGGATAATAACTAGTATGAGTGTCTTCGCACCAGTATATACCTCCGTCTTTTAAGAGATTGTAAGTTGATATTAAAGTTTGTATCTGATGCGGACTTTCGTGGCTTCCGTCATCGATTATAATATCAAAGTCTTTAATATTTTCAAACGCTTCCTTCCAAAATTTTTCTGAACTTTGGTCGCCTATTATTACATTAATATTGTTATCTTTATCGTTATACTTGCGGCATTTTTTATTAATATCTACACCGTAAACTTGTGTTCCTGGTCCAAACCATTTTGACCACATTTCTAAACTGCCGCCTCCATAGACTCCAATTTCTAATATTTTAGGAGATTTTCCGACAAATTTTTCAAACCATTTTTCGTATAATGGAAAGTAATGTTCAAATTTATCGCATCGTTTTTCTAACGTAGAAAAGATATTTCTAAGATTTTTCACAGTGTGTGTGATTCCGTTGTGGCCGCCGAGGTGTTCTTGTAATGTCATTTTATACCTTAATTTTTGTACTTGTTATAGTTATTTAACTACTTATCAGTTCTCTTTTGTTCACCTTTTAACGTTAAAAACACACTGTTATTTTTATTTTTTCCTACTGACATCCATTTACGTCCAACTGATCTAATTCTCCATTATGGCGCGGTTGACGGGACTCGAACCCGCGACCCCCGGCGTGACAGGCCGATACTCTAACCAGCTGAGCTACAACCGCGCATGGCAGTGAGACTGGGATTCGAACCCAGGGAACGCTTTCACGTTCTTCGGATTAGTAATCCGACGCTTTCGGCCACTCAGCCACCTCACCTTATATATGGCTCACCCGTATTGCGCTAAACCTAACGCCTTACGACCTTTACCTGTATTCTTAGCGCCAAATGTATCTTGTTGCGAATCGCAATTTGGACATATCATTTGGAAATTACTTGGATGATTGTTTGTAGCATTGCCATCTATATGATCGCACCATAAACTAATCTCTTTGCCGTTCCATTCTGTTATGCCACAACAGTTACATTTATTGCCATCACGCTTAATAACAAACTCTCTAATTAACTTGCGAGGATTCTTAACATCTAAATCCTTGCCTTCTAACCAGTCATTATAGCGTTGCTCACGTAGTGCAACTTTACCAGCTGCCTTGCTTGCGTAACTACAATCTAAACTACAAAACTTATGATTACTGCTGTAGCCTTTAAAGCCAAATTCTGTAGCACAGTGTTCGCATATAAACGTCTTGTCTTTCGTTCCTTTATAATTCATATGGTAGAGTCCTTTAAACTATTTACATAGTTATTTATCTCTCTACCGTTTGTTTTGGCTCCCCGGATTGGAATCGAACCAATCAATCGCAGATTAACAGTCTGTTGCCCCACCTTGGGGCCACCGGGGAACAATCTTTACCTTTGTAACTCAATTGCTCTACCACTGAGCTACTGCGGAACAACATAGTACTTATAGGTAATAAATACTATGATGGCAGAAAACGAGGGCAAGCCCAAAATCTCTAAAGC
>Ga0208428_1000811_pt1 | contig 13798 bp, 20 predicted proteins | sample DEB08_DNA_11_FD_184535 | JGI IMG/M metagenome (GOLD analysis project Ga0208428, IMG submission 184535) | Aqueous microbial communities from the Delaware River and Bay under freshwater to marine salinity gradient to study organic matter... | ecosystem: Environmental > Aquatic > Marine > Coastal ... | reverse complement strand
CGAAACGCTCAGCAAGCGCGTCAACAGTGTCACGAACTGGGTTAGCTTCGTACTCAGATACGATAGCATCAACCATTTCGTCAGTGTAGTTTACAACTTTAGTAGCTTCAGACATAAATTTTTCTCCCGAAAATGTTTGTTTCCCAACTTTTGAAAATATATTATAAAACAGTTTTAGCATCTTGTCAACAACTTTTTTAGATTTGGTAGTAATCTTTTCGTAACTCTTCTCCTACTGATCGGGCTTCTACTTCCCAAGGTGCATTCCAGTAGTCTGTAGACTCTGTATCCTCAAAAGTGCCACGGTAATGGTGACCTTTCCACCAGCAGGTATTTTCGTCAATATCGTCTAAATCAACATTTGCGTATTGACGCACATGAGTGAGTTCGTGAAAGAGTGTTTCAACAATATCTTGCTCAGTCTGATTTCCGCTTATCTTAACAACTAAACGATAACCAAGATCACAGCATAGACCTGGGGAATACTTATCCCCCGATAGTCGGATATATACCTTGTCATCGAAATTATACAACCCAAGGTGCATATTAGCATAGTGTAAAGCATCTCGCAAAAGCGCACGCTTACGTACTGTCCATACCGACTTAGCTTTGAGTTTGACCACAAATTTCATAGGTATTCCTTTATTTGATGTACATATTATACTTAACTTTGGGCACGTTGTCAAGAACTTTTTCCGGATTGGTCGCCAGGTTAACGCAAACGAATTCCGGGGGGCCGCACACGACCTCAGCGTGTCAAGAATTATTTTCCCAAATTGTCCAAAATTATCGTGCATTATCTTACCACAACCCCGCACAGACTGCCATATCTAAAATTATGCAGGATTTGCCCAAAAAGTACTTGACATCGTCGCAATACTACTGTATAATCGGCGCCGCCTCGGGGTCGAATAACTCGGCGCAAATTCCAGGACAAGTTGAAAAAGTACTTGACAACCCCGCCTGGGTTATGATATAATACCAGGGTTGGGCACGGGGTCCACCAAAGACTCGCGCGTCAAATTATTTTGGGGAATTGTGCAAAAAGTACTTGACATCGCATCGGTACTGTACTATAATCGGCGCGCGCTTAAAAAAAGACTAACCAATTTCAAACAATTTATGTACACCCGTCCAGGTACCACCAAAAGAAATCGTCGTCGTACTACTACTGGCGCGGCCGCGCCGACCCGGTCAATGTCAAGGTCGGTCGCTGCGTCCTGGCCGATGCGAGAATCGGTCGTGGCCCAGGTTTGTTCCACGTGGAACACCTAGTAAGGGCCGTCCGGTTGTTGTTCCCACAGCTCTTGAAAGCGGGCCTCTTCCCAAGCGAGACAAGCGGGACTGTCCCACTCTGCCTCGGGAAAAAGTTTTGCCGACTCTTCGCAAACTTCTTCGTAGAGTCTTTCGGCGGCGGCTTCGGTATATTGACATGACATTTTTCTCTCTCCGTTTCCTTAGTTGGTGAAACCATTATGCCAGCTCGCGGCATAATGTGTCAAGCAATTTTTTAATTCCTTTTGATTTATTTTCAAAATTAATTGTGTGCCAGTCGGAATCAATAACGCGCTCTTTTAATATCGACATTCGATCATAATGTGAAAGCGCGTTTTCATCGTTGGGCGAAAATTTCCAGTAGGTCAGCGGTGAATTTTTGCGGTATTCTATTCGCTGTTTTTGTTCATCTTCGGAAATGGATAGCCAGAATTTAATCAAGCGCACCGGCTGATTTGATTCCCAGTTTTTATGATCGCGCATAAAAATTTCGTATTGCTTCGGGGTGCACCATCCGTTGAGATGCTGAACCATAGCGCGGCTATACCAAGAGCGATCGAAAAACACAATTTGGTTTTGCTTTGGCAATTTGGTTTGCCAGTAACCCAGCCAGCTAGACATTGCGCGCTTGCTTGGTTTGTGCGAGAGGCAAACGCTGTATAAATCCGGCGGTAGATAGTGGGTCAATTCTCGAATGGTCGAGGATTTTCCCGCAGTGTCGCGCCCTTCCAAAATTACCGCAACGGGTGAAGTTAGATTTTCAGCGAGTCGGTTTAGTTTTGCTTGCAATTTTTTCATGGGTTCAGCCTCCGAAAAAGTAGTATATTGCACCGCCCCAAATGGCAAGGTCGGTTGTTATTGAATAAATCAAATATGCTAGTGCCAAATATCTCATAGCGCGCCCCTCTCGTAAAGGTATTTGGCAATTGGTAGCTCATAATCCCGCGCATCCTCAAGCGCGGTATGCGGTTCGGGATCAAGCGCATCGCCCAAGACAAACCGCGCCACATTGTCGGCGGTCATGGTCGGCTTGCCGGTTTTGGTTAGCGCGTTGCGTTGGTGACACCATGCCACAAAATCCGCGCATTGGCTGAAATGCTCCCGCGCTTTTTTGAGTAGGCAAAATTCCGTGCGGAACATTCCGACATTGATTCCGGTTGCATCACACTTTGGCTTGTCAAACGCCAGATTGTAAGCGGTCAGCGTTGGATTGTATCGCCCGACATTTTTGGCAAGCCAAACATTAACGAGATTCTCCGAGGCAATAGAGCGCTGTCCGTTTTTGATGCGGCGAACGTATTGCTTGCGCCGAGCGCGGTTATTTTGACGATGCCAAAAATCACCGTTATCAGCATAGGGGTTTGACCATAATTCGATTTCATCGAATTGCCCATAAATCAAGCAACCGATTTCATCGAGAATTTCGCCAGTGGAAAGGTCAGCGATAACCGCGCCAAAATCGGCAACGGTATTATCGGCGGTGGTTTCAGTGTCAACGATGCAAAGTTTCATGCGATAGCCCTCGCGTTAAGTGTGAGTGAATTATAAACCCGCAAACCGCGAGCCGTCAAGTGATTTATCACGGTTTGGTTATCGTCAAGCATGACAGAAAACCGAACAAACCGCGCCCATGCAATGCCAGCGGAAGCGGCATAGTTTCGCAAGCCGCGCTCTTTTAGAATCGCATCGGGTGAGGTATCGCCCTCAGTGCGGCAGATCATACCGTCCCAGATCAAGCCGTGATCGGCAAGATAGCGATAGTCAGGCTCGCCCATAACGCGAGCAGTGCAAACGACAATCTCAGCGCCGCGAGCGCGAGAGATTCGCCAGTGCTTTGCAAGCGGTAGCAAACGATCCTTAGCGATTAGCTCAGGCGTTGAGTGCTCGCGCCAATGGTCAAGGTCAATTGATCCATCGGGAAGCGTTGCCGCCCGATGGGTTGAGTCGATCACGGTGTGATCTAGGTCATAGATAAAGCGCATAAAAATATCCTCCAATGCCGACAATGTTTAACAAGACGAGATTATAGCACCGATTGGCAATCGCTTGCAATGTTAATAATGCCAAACCGACAATGGCAAGATATTTTCCTGCGCTCGTGTCGATGATGAAAGGAGCCGCCATCATGCAAGCGGCCCCAATCCAAGCGGCGAGAGCGACCATCATCGGATGGACGCCAGCAAGCCGGACAGTGCGAGAGCGGTGGCTTTTTCCAAGCCAGCCAGCTCGCTCGAATCGGCATCAAGTGCCTTAGCAATAGCGGCGACATATTCCGCTTTGCTAGTAGCGCGAGTTCCCTTAACGGGCTTGGCCGCTACCGCATAAGGCAGATCGAGCGACTTGATCTTAGCGATAACGGATCGCTTGGACTGACCGAGGTCAGCCGCGAGTTTACCGGCAATCTCACCGTTGAGAGTACCGAATTGTTGAGCGGCGTTTTGCAGTGCCGCAACCTGCTTTTCTGAATAAGGCATAATAGCTTCCTTAGTGTTTTGGTTGAAGGCCCATCCCCCAACCGATGAAAAGATTATCTCAAATAACGAGGTAAAAGTCAATGGTAATATTCACGAATCGTGAAAATAATTTGCCATTAAAAATCCGCCCACGACCGCAAAAAGAGTAACGCAAAAAAGTGCAAATAACAGTTGACAAATCATGGCAAAGCCTCCTCATTTATTAAGTGCATATTATACCCCACCTGGGAAATAATTGCAACAGAAAAAAATGGTAATAAGTCACAAGGTCGGGCGCCAGGGGGCGGTAATGAGACTCATTCTCATCTAGCGCGGCGTCGCTCCCCCACACGTACTACTTTGGAAAAATTGCAAAAACTTTAAACGGTGTTTTAATAAAACTGTAATAATCTTGTGTTATAATATGGTCGTGGTAAAAAATTCCACAAGGCTACAAAGGAGATTCTTATGGCACTTTCACGATATGAAAAAACGGGGCTGACAATCAGCTTAGTAGTTATCACACTAGTTGCAACTTTATTTCCAATGCTAATTTTAGCGGCAGAATCTGAGTATAATTATAAAATAAAGAAAAATGACTGGGAATATACTTTTCGTCATCGTGAAGGCGGAAAGCATATCGAAATAGGAAATAAGATAGGGCCTATCGAAGTTATGTATCGTTACGCAGACTTAGTAAATACCCAGGAAAATCGTATAAAATTTACGGGAGAGTTTTTCTCATACAAAGACTTAACTGTAGAAGGACGTATGGAGTATCGCCATTTTAATAATAAGGAGTCGCACTGGAGGTATCGCTTCATTACAGAATTTACCCCACATTTACACGGCCCTTTCTATCTTTACGCAAAGTGGCAACCCCGCTGGAGCTTTAAAGATTCTGGTACAAAGTTTGATGCTCGCGATCAACTTGGAATTACATACAAGCAAAACAACTGGAAAGTAACTCCTTTTATCGAACGCAAATCTACAGAAGGATATAATTATAGAATTACAGTTACAGGAATACACTGGGAGGCTAAGTTTAATTAAGGGGCCGCAGCCCCCTTTTTATTACTCCTACCAAAAATATTTCTTGACATTTGACTCCAACCTCTGTATAATTTATTCATAAAGTACCCTAAGGAGAATTTTTACTCAAGCGCGAAAGCCCGGCATTTAGAATGGATAACTTAGACACAAGTCTTGTACGAATTGTTTTAATTGCTATTGTTATTATTTTAGTACCACTGTTTATAGCCGAAGCGAACAGTCAAGATATTATTCGTACAGAAAGCACCACGGATAGCACCATCACTACACAAGGAAAAACGGAGACTACTCTCAAAAGTCCTCCTCCTTCAGCAATCTCCCCCACCATCAACACCTCAAACTCCGATCTATGTACATTTGGAGTAGCAGGTGCAGTTCAAACTCAGATTCTTGGAATCTCGACCGGTACGCAGTTTACCGACGAAAATTGCGAAAGACTCAAAAATGCAAAGACACTTTACGATATGGGCATGAAAGTTGCTGCCGTATCTATGATGTGTCAAGATGAAAGAGTATTTGATGCAATGATGCATGCTGGAACTCCCTGTCCCTATAATGGAGAAATTGGAGAAGCAGCAAAAGCCGGCTGGGCTCTTGATAGCGGAGAACAGCCTTCTTCTGTAGAGGAAGAAAAAGGTTTACTAGATGATACAGATAAGCAAACTGCTGCCGCTTCTGGTGGTATCGCTGCTTTACTCGCATTACTCCTATTCCTCTGACATAGTTTTTGGCAGTTCACAAATATCTGCCTACAATTGGGTAATGGCGAACATTCTCCCACAACAAGCTGGCTTGACTGTGGATAATGTGTTTTACAGATATACAGCGATTAAAGACACCGAAAGTGATATGGTTGTGTACGTTCAAAACAAAGATACACAAGGAGAGGGCTACATATTTCGATCTGTAGATGACTGGAGCGGGCTACCTTCCAATACAATTGTGAAAAGTGTTCCGCTTGCTCAGTTATTAGGCAGTCGTTTCGGGGATGGTGAAATTTTAGTAGAAGGGCAAGGAAGAGTGGACGATCCGCTGATAGTTTACTCATATCGTTACGACCCCTGCTTCAATCCACAATCTGACCCTTCTTGTGAAGGTTATATGCCTCAGATACCAGAAATACCCGATGTAGAAGATCCTCTTTCTTCAGACTATGTACAAGATGAGATTGACCGTAAAGCGGTAATGGCAAATGAAGAAGAAGAACGAGAGGACCGTGAACGAATAGAAGAAGACGATTCAAATATAGATGAAGAGTCTCTAGAAGAGTTGTTAGGAATTGCAATGGAGTCTGCGTTGGCAGCCTCAGATAACGTAATGGCAGATCAACTTTCAGTAATGAATGCTCTACCACCAAGTTATATGACTGCACTACCTTCTACAACTTACAACGAGACTATAACCCTGTCGGATAATGGAGCAATTATAAAATCACTAGTTCCAACCAACAGAACTCGACGAATGAGCTTTGCTCAAGACAAGCTACATAACGAACTGATTCAATCTCAGTTCAAGCGATAGGAGACTTCGAATGTTTCGAAATATTTTAGTAGGAGCCGTTGCATTACTTACGGCAAGCGTATACGCGGAAAATGTTCCTATTTATGGCACAGTAGAGGGTAACTGCATTGTAGTTCCAGACACTACTGGTGTTTATGGAGTACCTGCATCCGATACTCTCAGTACGGCAGTTGCGGATGGTGGAGTATTACCCGTTGTACGTTATGATGTAATTATTGCAGATTACTACAAAGCAGTAATTACTACTCCCACAGCTTTCTCAGAAAGTCCTCCTCTTAACGATGTTGTTAACTGGACTGGCTCTGCAGCGGTACATGAAGTTTCCGATGCTGGCATGTCTGCCTACGACACTGGGAAAGTTGAGTACAATTCAACAACTGAGTTTGATTTAACTATTGCAGGAAGCACTTGGTTTGAAATGGATTCAAAAGCTGAGTATGGCTATGATAAGCCTTTTCCAGGGGGTAACTACACCGCAATGGTGGAGGCGAATTGCATCGCAAAATAATAACAATTATACTGGTGTTATTTAGTGGGTACGTAAGTGCCCACTCTTGGACTCCTACATATCCGAAGTTTCTACCTTCGTATATGGATAAAGTTGTAGAAACGGAGATGACACTTTTTAATAAACGACAAGACGTAGAGTATTACAGAATAGACGTATTAGATGAAAATATGAACCCTGTAATATTTGCATCGGCAAATAAAATATATAAAGTAGGATACTTACAAAAAATAAAAATACTAATATTTCTTCGAGAAGAAAGCTTAATAGACGCTGTATATATTTGTTCTAAGTCAATGTTTATAAAAAGCTACACATCACTTAACAGGGTATCATCAAGAATATGTTCAAAAATACGCTAATAATATTACTGATGCTCCTAAGTTCCCGTGCTTTTGCACAGGCTAACTCTCTTAACTTAACACTACCTCAGACGCAGCAAAACTTTCAGTCTGACAGAATTAGAGCAGGAGACTTAGAGTGCTCTGCAGCCATTGGTTCTTCTACTAATGTAGAGTTTGGCGTTGTAGGGCTTTTAAACCAAAACGACCCGATGTATAATCTTGCAGCGGGTGACCCATATATGCCACACAACTATGATAATTTTATGAGGGATATTGGTGTTTATGGAAGAATTGTTATACCTCTAGGAGCACCAAAAGAAAGACTAAACTGCAATACATTATACCAGCTCGAGTTAAAGAAAAAGAGGTTAGAGGTTCTAAAACTCGAAAGGGAAGTTCAACAGCTAAAAGCGTTGAGATTTGAGGAGTCAAATGATTGAAATTGCCGCAGCTATTTCAGTGGCTTCATCGGCATTTGGAGCAATCAAAAGTGCTATAGAGACAGGAAGAGAAGTAGAGGATATGTATGGAACCTTTGCTTCCTTCTTTGATGCAAAAGAGCAACTCGCAGAAGCTCAGTTGCGCGCGAGTAATCCCTCTATGCTAGGCAAACTTTTTAGCGGTAGAAGTGTAGAAGCGGAAGCACTTGAAGTAACAGCAGCAAGACATAAAATAAAGCAACTTGAAAAAGAGTTGTACGAATATTTATTGTATACTGGGCAAGCTCAGTTTTACGAAGATATGATGAAAGAGCGTAGGGTGATTCGCCAACGAAGACTTGAAGCAGCCGAAAGAGCTGCTCGTAAGAAAGCAAACATTATAGATGGTATCGCAATCGTAGGCTTTCTAATATTTGTTGGCATGTTGATAGGCTTTTTCATGACAATAGTATAGGAGAAATCATGGCAGAATTTGAATTTGCTGGTATGACATTTAAAGGTGGTAAGATGTTTATAGTTCTCACTGCACTTTCTACTCTTGGCGGTGTAGCTTGGGGTGCGTTTGAGTTCTATAATGACTACAGAAATATGAAAGCTCAGATCGAAGAGTATGTAGCTCCTGATCTTTCACACATCGAGCAGCAACTTGCAGTGCAGCAAGAGACTATGGAAAGCTTGACGGTACTCGTTGAAAGTCTAGATACGAAGCTAGACGAGACTAAAGATGGGTTAAATCAAGAAATGGACAAAGTAGAAACGATTGCTCGAAGAGTTGATGACAAGACTGCAGAAACACAACGAGAAGTTCGTGATGATGTATATGCAATGGAGCAGAAAGTGAATGAAAGAATGCGAACACTTGACCAAGACGTTCGAGAGCTTCGCAAGGATCTAGAAAATAAGATTCAGACAATTCTAGACAATCCGCTGAATAACTAATGACTGAGTACGTTGAAAAAACTTTTACCCGCGACTTTATTTTAATATGTTCCATCGGTCTCAATGTTGGCTTTGCGATCGGGTTATTATTTCTATAGGTTCAAAAAATATTTCTTGACATTCAAGGTAGTATGAGGCTATAATATATTCTTAAAATTCGAGGAATCAAATGAGAGTATTAGTAGCTTGTGAATATTCAGGAAGAGTTAGGGACGCATTTACTGCGCGTGGGCATTTCGCTATGTCGTGTGATATATTACCGACAGAGAGTGAAGGTCCTCACTACCAGGGTAACGTCCTCGACATATTAGAGGACAGCTGGGATTTGATGATTGCTCATCCGCCCTGCACATATTTAGCATCTTCTGGCTTGCACTGGAATAAGAAAAGACCAGAGCGAGCGTTAAAAACAGAAGATGCGCTAGAATTTGTTACAACCCTTTGGAAGGCACCAATACCAAAAGTGGCTATTGAGAATCCAGTCGGTTGTATCAACACTCGACTCAAGTTTATGCCCAAGCCCCAATATATTCATCCCTATATGTTTGGAGATGATGCTAGCAAAAAGACAGGGCTATGGATGAGGGGCTTGGCTAAACTTGAACCTACTGACAGTATTCCGCCACGAATAATTGAGTCTCCTTCTGGTCGAAAGTATCAGAGGTGGGCTAACCAATATGATTGTGGTCGGGACAACACACCAAATACTCCTAACCGCGCAAAAGAACGTTCATTAACTTATATGGGCATAGCTCTCGCTATGGCCGAGCAGTGGGGATAAATATGTTTGAATATACTATTACACCTTTGGAGTTTGACAGAGATCAAGGATATTTAAAAGTAGAATTGATTCCTGTAGACGAAACTTTAACTAGTCAAGTAACTTTTTTAAGTTTTACACAAGAAAAGTTAGATGAAATTAACGCCTTATCTACTTTAGAAGAGCAGAAAGCCCTCATTCGAAAAGAAATTGTAAAATATAACGAAGGGTACCAGCATACTTGGCAAAAAGAGAAAATCGCAAAAAACTATGTGATTCCTGAAGCTTTAGAAGCTTTAATCGGAGTGGACGGAACAACTCCTGTGACAGAAGCAGAAGCTGCCTCTGTCCATAACGAAGTACAAACATCGTATACTGAAGTTCCTGTAATTGTATGAAGCGATGGATCTTTGCAACAGGCCCTTTAATAGTACTATGGCTTTTTATGTGGATTCCCACAAGACTTTTTACAAAAATGAACAATTGTTTTTATTTTGCAGTTGAAAGTAAAATATTATATGGTGGAAAGATAAAAATAGTTAGGTCTATTCGAGGAAACTGGCACCACTTTTATTGGGAAGATAAGAATGGAGAGCGGTGGGAATATTCAAACTCCGCTTTTGATAAACCCGAGGGACCCTCGGTTCCGACTTGGAAAACAGCAATTTATTGGGGAAAGGTAAGAAAATATGAAAAAACCCGTTATTCAGCTTGATGATCATGAAATGCATCAAACCTCTTTCAAAGCGGGAGAGACCGAAAGGCATGAGTTTAATCTTGAAAAAGTAAGGTCAGATTTATACCCCCGTACCTTTAAAAGGTATATTGATGGAGAGTATATAGCCTCAACTATAACTGAAGACTTGGATATTTGGATGCGCCGTACAAACTATTTTGTACTAACTGTAGGCAGTGTTAATTATACTTGGACAAATATAAGTACGGGAGAAAAGGGTCAAGCCTCAAACTCTGGAGGCGCCATAACAGCGTCTAACGATGAAAACGGGCATAACCATTTTCCTATAAATGCAATCGTTGAAAGAGAGTATACCACAGACGCAGAATTATACTGCTTTTACCCAAAAACTAATACCCCCTATATTTTTTATACTCACCAAATCTCTGAGGAGGGAACAAAATTGCTTTATCCTGGGGGCACTTTTTTCTGTGCAAAGGGAACCATTAAAATTGAAGATAGTGTTATGAGTGAAAGAACTTTTCATAACTCTATCGGGCCTTGCACTGCATATTCACCAGACAATGCAATTTTAGTATATTATCGCGTAGATGGCTAATTATAATAAAAGTTTTACTCTTTCGACCGCTGGCAGCACTACTACTCAAAATACTATAGTAGGGGACACTATTACCTGTACTATTAATAGTAACGGGAATGCTTGGACCACAACTGTAAGTAACTGTACTGTAAGTCCTTCCTCGGGAACAAACGGCAGTTCAGTAATTACTACAGGTAGTAGCGGAAATTTTTCCGTCAATTTTAACTACACTATAAATAAGCAAAGCTATTTTCATGTAGTCAGTGGTACTGCAACACTCGATAATACTCCAGAAAATTTCGTATCTGGAGGCTGGGTTGGAGCAGCGTCCTTACTAAATACTTACTACTATGCAAGTTTTCAATCAGGCGTAACAGGCTCTAGTAGTACGGTAGGAACCTACACTGTAGGAAGTGTATCGCCCGGGACTTCGATCTCTTTGGCACTTGTTTCAGGGTATACAGCTACTGCATCCGCATACAGTATTAATGGAGCCGCATGGAGAACTGCAAGCAGTACAGTTTCGAATGGAGATGTAATTCGATGGAGGCTTCTATCCTCTTCCAATGCCTCGACCACAGCACGATATAAACTAACTATAGGAACTGTAGGCAGAACGTTTTCGGTTGCTACAGCTGCCCCAAGCTTTACAGCCCCTGTAATAAGTTCAGTAACAAATGATAATGCAGCAAGCAGTAGTGTTACTACTACTGTAAATCTATCTAGTAATGGTTCTGGAGGAAGCTTACAATACGCACAAACTACATCAAATTCGGTTCCTTCAAGCGGGTGGCAAACTTCAAATCAGTTCTCCCACCCTAGGGGAACAACTCGATATTACTGGGCATCGCAATCTACAAACACTTCAGGCGCTTATAGTTCTTCAGTTTCTCATACAGTCGGATATCTAGCAGCTGATACTGCCGTAGCTCCTACTCCCACTTCTCAAACTATTGCTAACGGGGCGACCAGTGCAAGCGTGACGGTAGGAAGTGTAGCAAGATCAACAGAGGGTGTCGCAGTTCGTGTAAATAATGGAAGCACTAATTTAGCCACTGCTACAGGCAATAATCAAACTTTAACCTGGACAAGCAGTCTTCCTACTGCAGGAAATACTACCACATACGAAATATTTACCCGTAGAGCTACAAGCACCGGAGGAGATGGTAGTACTTGGACTGCCACGAATGACACTTTTACTGTAACTCGTTCTCAGCCCAATGCAACTCTTGATTTAAATATAGGAATAAGCAACTATTCAGGACCAACAAGATATTACGGTAATGGAAATACAGTAGCTGCAAGTAGTACTGTAGTATGGATGAATTATCAGACTGCTTATACTCACGAGCTAACAGGTTGTGGAGCCGACACAATATATTACGCTTCTTATACATCCGGAGCGTCTCAAGGGTCCACAACGGCTTATAGCAACTTAAGTCCAATTGGAAGAACTTGGACAACTGCCTCTACTCGCTCTTTAAACGGAATGAGTGGATCCACTGCCGGCATTAATGGACCAACTTATAGTACTGGAGATATAGTTTATATTTGGGCAGTACTAAATCCAAACTCGCAGGGAGGTTCAACAATTGGTAATTCTACAACCATGACTTATACTGGAAGCAGTTACTATGTAGAACGTCCCGACACTCTTGTAACGGTAACTCCGAGCACTACAACTGTAGGGTATGTTTCAGGGCACCCAGGAGGTACCGGGGATACTTCAAGCCCTACTGTCAATGTTACTAGTGATAGCTCTGGAACTCAGTACAGACTTTATACTACTAATATTAACAGATGGGTATCTACATACAACGGAGGCGGGTCAAGCACTACAGATTTTACAATATCATACGATGAAGCGTCAAGTGGACAAGCTGGAACGGGATTTACAGAACTACCTTCTAATGGAAACTCTTTTACATATACAACACAATGTAGAGTTACTTCAGGTACTCCCGACCCCGTAAATGGAGGAGGAGCAGCATGGGTAGAGGTAGGTAATAGTGGAGAACCTTTTTCAATAACAAGATCTAACTCCGATACGCAGCCAGATGCATTTGATTTAGGCTCGAATCTTACTAATGTAAGTACTGGAACACCTGCTACTTCTGCTACAATTACAATTGCAGGACTAACTGCCGGAGTTTCTACAAGTTTTAGTTTTACAAATAATAGTCATACTAAAGTGAGTAAAAATGGGGGTACTTTTTCAACAAGTGGTGGAACAGTAGTTAATGGGGATACTTTACAGGTTGAAATTACAGCATCTTCGAGTAATAGTGTTACACTAAGCACAACTCTTTCTGTAGGTTCTCCTGCTAGAACAGACTCTTGGTCAGTGACGAGTGCGGCGTCGGGCACGGGCTCTTCCGGCGGGGGTGGCGGCGCAGTTACGGGAGGAACATTCGGATTAGCAATTTATAGAGCAACAGGATCAAATCCTCCAGTTGTTTTAGACCAAAGTGTCAGAACAAATAATATTATTGTATCTGGAAGTAAATCAGTAGCGGCGAATGGCAGCGAAATCATTACATGCCCGGGCATGACTCTAACAAATACTTCAGAAATAGGAGTGATAGTTAAAAATATATTTGCGAGTAGTCTATTTACTATACAGAGAGGGACGGGGCAGTTTACAATAAATAATAATACTAGCGGTGCCCTTACTGCTAGATATGTAGCTTTTAGGTGGGGATAAGTTAAATGGCACACGGATTACAAGTATACACAGGATCTGGAGCAACTGTTGTTCAAATAGATTCTAGCACAACTATCAGAAATTATGCTCCTGTAATTACAGGTTCGGGGAGTTCTATATCAAGTACTTCCTTCTCTTACAACCCAGACAGAGATCTTACGTTTATAAATGTTAGTGTCGCGTCCGGAAATTTTGAAACAGTTTGGGCATATGTAAATGGAACCTACGACAGTAATGGCAATCTTACAACAGAGGATGATACCCTTAGATTTGAAGGACGTACAAATAGTGCAGCAGCAACCGGAAGTAGTAAAACTGTCTCGTATTTTGCATTTAAAAATATTCAAGATGCTGGATCTTTGTCAGGAACTTACGGACTACAAGTTTACAATTCGTCAAATCAATTGGCATTTGATTCGCGGCAATACACAGGAGGATCAAATCTTAGTGTACTTGACTATAAACCGTCTAACACTTATACAGGCTCCCCAGTCTATGACACTCCTATCACTACGAATTTAAAT
>Ga0208428_1000806_pt1 | contig 13854 bp, 19 predicted proteins | sample DEB08_DNA_11_FD_184535 | JGI IMG/M metagenome (GOLD analysis project Ga0208428, IMG submission 184535) | Aqueous microbial communities from the Delaware River and Bay under freshwater to marine salinity gradient to study organic matter... | ecosystem: Environmental > Aquatic > Marine > Coastal ... | reverse complement strand
ATTTTCTGTTTAAAAGATTATATAAACATATTTTTAGACTTATTTAATTATTTAAATAAACTAAAGTTAAAACATTAATAAACAAATTCTGTCTTTGTCCTATAAATAGCCCTGTATTGCCTTCATTTTTGTTTTATGGAAGTATCTATTACTCGCGTTTTAGACGAAATAAACACCCCTACAGATGGAAATCAGGCTAGGGAATTCTCTATTGGATGGATCAGGACCACCAGAGGACCCAAGCAAGGCACCCTCAAAAAGGTAAATCGATGCATCAAAGCTGGCACCGACAAACGAAAAAACGTAGAAGGCAAAGCCAACAAGCTTCAACCCATGATCAAAAAGCGGAAGCTTCTTCGATTATATGACAGAGATGCCAATCAGACCATCAATGTTCCCCTTTACACCATCATTATATATAACGGATATAGAGTAAGGCACTAATGAGAGAAAATTTTGTAGTAATGGACTTTGATTTTGACAAGGATAGCAAATCTGCTACCCTACGCGCTGACAGAGACAGAGGTGCTGCACCTATAAATAATATATATTCAGCCGGTCTAATAGACATTCCTAAAAACAGCGAACCCAAAGAAGTACTACCCTGGTACAAGGGGGCAAACAATGAGCCTGAATACCTGATAAAACTGGTGATTGACAATCCCATCGCCATGGGATTAATAGGAACCAAAGTGGCCATCCTTCATGGTACTGGCTTAGGGTTATACCAGGAAGGAGAGAGTGGAATGATTAGAATGAAGCCAGAAGATTGGCCAGAAGAAATCAAGAGATTCTATGAGTACAATAGCCTTAATGACTGGGCTTATGCTTGCTTCATGGATTTTGAGATGCTTGGTAACTTCTTTACGTCTATGAGCTTTAGTAAAGGGTCTAAGCTCGCAGACGTGCCGAGAAAAGTGGTCCGAATAAACAGGATAGATCCAACCACTGTCAGGGCCATCAAGCCAAACGCCAAGAAAGGACAGGCTATTAAAGAATACATCGTAGCCAGCTTATGGAAAGATTTCACCATGACCACAGATCACACCCGATTTAAGGCATTTAATTGGAGAGATTACTTCGACCATATTACCATGGAGTTTTTGCCTGGGGAAGCAAAGACCTCCAGGGTACTGGCACATGGCAGGCGACCTTTTCCGGGCTTCCCACACTATGGTCTTCCCCGATGGTATGGAGCCCGTAAAACGGGTGAGCTCCAAAATGAGATACCACATTGGCACATAGCCAATATCATAAACATGTGGGGAATTAGGATGCGTGTAAGCGTCAACCAAGAGTACATCAACACTAAACTCCAAAAAATCAACCAGGCTACAGGCAAGAATTATACAGCCGATGAGATCAATAAGGAGCTTACAGAAAAGTTTCATAATTACTGCACCAATCCCCAAAACGTAGGCAAGGTACTTCTTGACACCTATTACATGGAGCCAGGAGGAAAGGATCCTCAGCGTGATTTTATAATTGAAAATATTGAGGTGACAATTAAAGATGAAGCATATGTCAAAATTAGTGAAGCCATGAATAGCTTTTTCACCTCTGCATTTGATGTAAATCCATCTTTAGCCAATGTCATCACTACTAAAGGCATGTCATCAGGATCAGAACAGACACAAGCCTGGAACATCGCTGATGCAAAAGCAAACTACGAAAGATCTAAGGTGCTAGAAGTACTTAACTTTATTCACCGCTTTAATAGTTGGGATTCTGAATACCCTGGAATCTACTGGGGATTTGAAAACCCTAAACTTGTGACCAAAGACATTTCCAAAACAGGGCAAACAGAACCAGCTAACGCAGAGCCTGTAGCCACAACAGAAGAAAAATAATGCCTCTTTTTAATTACGTATATAACAATACAAGCTCAGACCAGACAGCAGCACTTTATAGATACTGTCCGGCTTTTAGCACCAATATGAACTGGGAGAAGGTTTTGCCTTTTGTAGAAGATGCAGAAGCGGAATACATCAAGCCAGTATTGGGGGATGAATTTTATGATGAGCTCATCACAGCACTGGCAGGCACACCCACAGCAGCACAGATTGCAGCCATTGCAGTACTTAGGCCGGCAGTGGCATGGTTTACTTTTGAAAAAACGCTGATAGGACTGGCGCTATCAGTTTCAGAAATGGGACCAGCTGAAGCTGTAGACACCGAAGGTAGATGGTTATTCCCTAGAAAATGGGTCTCAGAGGCAGGAAGACAGCAAGCCTTTCGCAACGGATACAAGAAGCTAGAAGAAGCCCTCAGATACTTAGAGAAAAATGAAATTGAATACAGTACCTGGTATAAGTCAGCTGCCTATTGCAAAGAAGTTGGACTATTTATTCCAAATGCTACAATATTGGCAAACTATATTCCACTCGATGGAGGCCGGGCCATATACAGCAGATTAAGACCTGCTATCAACAAAGCAGAACTGCATTATATTAAGCCAGTGCTTGGAGAAGCATTATTTAACCAAATGAAAAACATGCTTACCACTCCAGCCTCCAATTTCACCATAGCACAGGCAGAATTACTAGATAAAATAAGATTAGCACTGGCAGAATGGATGCTAAATTATGCAGTCCCATTTTTTAGACTAAAATTTAATGAACTGGGGATCATAGAGCCAGCCATGGAAAACGGCATAGGCAAAGAATCTCCAGCCACTCAAGAGGCTGTTGCTGGGCTATGGATGTCGATTCAAGAAGCTGGAAAAAGGTTTTTGTTAGATCTCAAAACGTTCCTGGACAGCAATGCTGATTCCTTCCCTAACTACACAGACACCAAGACACCGGCTCCAGAGCCAAGCCAGGAGGATGACAATGGCCGTACCTACAATGTGGTATCATTCTTGTAAATACATAGACCGCAAACATAGGACAAAGGAAAAGGCCTGACAGTGATGATGCTGTCTGGCCTTTGCTGTTTTTTAAGGGTTTATAATTATATTAGGGTTTTAACCTTTTACACTTACTTTTTATGTTAAAATCCAAAACCCTGCTAATCATCCCAGTCCTTCTATTGGTTTTATTAGCATTCACAAGCCAAGACAGCACCAAGTACCAGTACATAGATGTACAGATCAACCAAAAGCTACTCTCTCAAAAGGTAAATATCGTCATCAACGAAGGCAAGAAGCTGCCATGGATGAGAGATAACAGACTCAAAGATGAGAATGGGAAACCAGTAGTTTTTGAGAATGAAGTAAACGCCTTGAACAAATTAGGTGAAGATGGATGGGAGCTTAAACAGAGTTATTCTGTTGCGGTGAGTAATTCAATGGCTGTAATTCATCATATCATGATGAGAGAAGTTAAATAGAATCTGGCTTCTTGTAAAAGGCCAGGCAGGGGAAATCCTGTCTGGCCTTGACTGTTTAAAATAGCTGATATCAACTGCATCAGTTTCAAATATTCCCTAAAGCATTTTAAGTTCATTTTGTTTTCTGTTTTTTTAAAAAATCCTAAAACGTATCTACGTCACACTTCTCTCCCTAGCCAGCATACCGCCGACTCAGGACCTGCACCTGGTCCAGATAATGTACCGGATCCGTAATCGACCGGAGTGCAAGGATATCCTGCATCACCCAGTAGAGGACACTAGACTTATAGGCTTTCAGATAACTGTCATGTAGAGCATCGTGCTCCTGTTGTTGCTGATCAATTAGATTGATCAATTCCTCTCTGGAGAGAGAGTCCAGGGGAAGTTGGTGATTCAGTGATTTGTTTAGCATAACAAATGATTTTATAGTGGCCTGGCTGACCCGTTGCTAAACAAATCACTGAATCAGGATTGTTGGATACACCATTACAATGTATCCACGGGGGCCAAGCCATAATAGTTTTAGAAGACATAAATCCTAATTCTGTTTTGTTTGTTTAGCACCCGAAATCTAGCAAAAAACTTTCACGATTAGATATAAAATGTGTACAGGTCTGCGAAAATATATTTGATCACTATTTTTAAAAAAAGTCACATTTTCCCAAAAAAGCATGTAAGTAATTGATTTATAGTTATTTATACCTTGGGAAAAGTTTTAAAAAACTCCCAAATAACTCCCAAAATTCTCTCAACTTTTCCCAAGCCCAAAAAGTTTTCCCAAAAATGTGGCTTTTTTAAGGAGTTTTGGGAGTTTTCCCAAAGATGTAACTATCTGTAAATCAGCATATTAAACGCCTTATTTTGGGGGTTTTGGGAAAATGGGAAAAAACACCCCTCAAAATAGGTAGGGGTCCCTCAGAACAGAATAGCTGGTTACTTTTTGGTCATTTCACCTTCTCTTTGACTTTGATTCTCAAAAAGATGTAATGTTTTTAGCCATGTTGCTCAAAAAGCAACCTGAATACTAAATAAATTGGATTGGTTTTTGTAGATTCCAATTTGGGGGACAATCAGAATACATACTAATTCAGTCTATGCAGACCAAGCTAAGAGTCTCTGTGGCTCCTTATGTTCACGCCTACCTTGCTACTAGGTACGGACCTTCTCCCTACGACCTCACTCATTCCAACCGAAATGACTTAAGGATGGCATTTTCATATATGTGGATGGGAGTGGAATTTTGGCCACGCATCAAACACGGTCACTATGTAGTCATCGACCTGGGCAATGATCACACTTTACTTCGTGCCTACCAATACAATAAACCATTTCTAAAAGCTGGCTACTTTTTTCAAGGCGAATTTATGAGAGCTATGAGAGGATATGTCAAGGCACAGGAGGCGCTTGCAAACTCTCTTAATCTTGGGCCCAGTGCCTGGAATAAAAAGTGGGCCATTGATCAGTTCTTAAAAGATCACAATGTGGATCCTAGTTCATATGACTTTTTCAGCGCCTATAGACAGCACAATCGTATGGAACAGGCTGATTTTTCAGAGCTTGAAAAAAAATGCTCCACAAAATTTAATTTTAGGCCATCTGACAATCAATACTTTAAACTCTGTTCTGTTAGCTTTGGAAAAAAAATTAGAATCATTTTTTGGTGCTACTCTAGGGAACAGGAAGACATGAGGAGATGTGAATACCATATCCCTGTGAAATTAGTTAGGTCAGGTGACTGGCTTTCCTACGCCAAGACTTCCATGCACATCATCAATGACTTTCTCCTAAAAGGCTACACAGTATCATGATCACTTTGTTAACTATTATATGTTTGGCTCTCGCCGGAGTCATGATGGCATTTATGGATAGATGCAGTACAGCGGGGGAGTTTTTTATGAGCATCCTTGGAAAATATCAGTCTTGGTGGTTGGGACCAAAGACAATCACTTGGAGAAACAAGCATGAGTCAAGACTTCCTTTTTCTACTAGCATATTGGTCTTTTTGACAGATAGCTGGCATTTCTTCAAAGAGATGGCACTTTTCTTTATACAGTTAGCTCTTGCTCTAAATATATCTATTATCCAATCTCTTGCCGTCAACTCATTAGAAGCTGTAATATCTTATCCTTTGGCTAGAGTTCTCATGGACGTTCTTTTGTACAAAGTCATTATGACTGGCAGCTTCCATATTTTTTACACTAATATATTAAGTATGAATTTTTGGAAAAATCTTAAAAATTTTATGTACGAAATGAACTTTTTTAAAGCCATCATTGTCGTGCTTCCTCTCTTTTTCTTTTGGATCGGTGCCGCTGAATTAATCAACCGCTTAGATCCACGATATTCATCTACTGATGCTGACACGACCTTCCTGGGTGACATTGTGATGAGCATAGTTTTCTTTATCACACTAGGAGTATTAGCCTGGCTAGACTTCAGAAAAAAAAATAAAGGAGGCAATTCAGATGCATGATGTAAATAGTGATTTAGGAAGACTATTGGACACCGGTGCTGAAATAATTGAATCAGACACAAATGCTCAACGTGATTTTCAGTCGGGCAACATTGTTCTATTGAAAAGTGGCAGTGTACCTATGACCGTTGACAAAGTGAATGAAACAGGTTTACTTCAGTGTATATGGATGACACCTGGTGGAGAACTTCATCATAGCCTATTTAATCCTGATTTGCTTGAGTTGGCTTCAGAAAATGAACAGCATGTAAATCAGCAGCAGCTGAGATTACTTGACCTCAAGTTGAATCTTAAAAAGCTGGAAGGATTTCAGACAGAACTTCAAAAGAAAGTAATCAATTTGGCATCACCTCAATCACGAATGCCACGAAAAGTAACATAATTAGCATGAATCAGGTATCTATCAGGGACTTTGGTCCATTCATAATCGTTTTAGGTAGTCCATCTAACAAGCTAGGTATTGCCATTGAAAAAGGTGGCATAGTTGCCCGCTTGGAAGAAATCGGGGACAGAGTATTTATTGTGTTGGAGAAGTGGCTGCTTACAAGACGTGAAGTAATAGATCAAATCCCTGAAGACCTGCTCTCAGCAGAGGCCAGAGGCCAAACGCCACAGGAAACTCTTGGAAAAGTCATGCAAATATTAGTGACTCCTCAAACCCCAATTAAACATGCTGCCTAAAGCCCTACTCCTTTATATAAGTACATTATTTATTTGTTGTATGAATACAGAACTCTTAGACCGATGCACCCTCCAGGGATGGAATGCTCAGTGCGAGACTCAAATAGGCAGCATAAAATGTCTCCGTATTACTAAAGTCTCAAACCTGCTTGCGGATCCTGAATGCTGCAATGAGGATCATGAAGTTAGTGGAGAGATTTCCATGAAGCCAGGATCAGGATTTAAAACATATGATTTTAAACTCAATCAGGCTATCTTTTCAGAGCAAAAAAAAGAAGATAAACATGGTGACTATTTTGAGCAACTAATAGAAGTACAACGACACGGCATAGATAAAGATGTGATACAAGAACTTTGCAGGCTCAACAATCAGCACACGGTTGCTGTTGTTGACTTGTATGCCGGCAGTACAAGGATAATTGGCAACCTAAAAAATCCCCTTGTTACCAATATTGCAGCTAACTCCTCAGGCCGCGCTCAGTCAGACACCACTAGCGCGGACCTGGGCTTTTTTCGTAAGTCAAAATGCCCTGCTTGCTTTGTTGCATCTGATACAATCATTCCTACATTAGCAGATAGCCAGCCATACAGCTTCATCAATGTAGTAAGACCCAATGCATGTCTACCTGCATTAATTACTATTGCTCCTCTTTCCCGTCGTAGTAATGGAGACTTGGTGACTCCCATCACCCCAGCTGCAGATGTGCAGATTGTCTACACATTTGGAGATTTTAAAAATCCACTATACAGGGCTTCAATAGGTCCAGATGCAGATCCTACGGATATTTCCGACTGGACTTTTATATCTGGCACTGGGACTTCTGTAGAATTTGAGACCAACATTGTTGATGAGATGCAGGCCAGTGCAACTGGGGTCTCACTCTACTTCAATGCCAAGCTTCTGGAGTCAATACATGCAGGAAATTTTATTGAAGTACATGCAGAGGTTGTTGATCAGTCGGTCTATAGCAATATTGCTTCCTCAAAAATTAGGTTTTTTAGGTCTCTGTCATTATCTGGAACCTTTACTGGCCAAACAGTAACTCTTATTTATTACAGTCGAACTGATTGTAGCACAATGTTTCAGGCAGGCCCTATTAAAGATGCTATGATGATTAATGAGGGGGCTATGACACCTGTATCAATAAATGCCGGAATTTCTAATAACTATAAATTTCAGATGTACTCAGACCCTTCCAGTTTAGACAACTTGACCATAGGAACTCCATCCTTTACTGGTTTGGTAGGTATAGGTGGGAAATCCAATAGATTAAGGGTTTTGTCATTTAGTGCAGGTGGGGCTCATGATTTAGGAGCATTTAGCCTTCGATCATTTCCTAACCTCCAAACTTTCTCTGCACCTTCTGCACAGATCACAGACATTGACTACAAAGTCAATGACAATCTGCAGGATATTAATTTAGATGACAATTCCCTGACTGGAAGCATTGATCTGACTATTCTTCCTAATTTGGGGCAAGTATATTTAAGTAATAATTCACTTACTTCTGTCACATTGGGCAGTAGTAAAGCTAATCTCAGTATTTTTGATGTACAGGGCAATAATCTGGATAGTGCAGCATTAGATGCATTGATTGTAGAGCTGTGGGAAATGAGAGACGATGTGACCGGCACTCCTACTATTGATCTTAGGACAAATACTGGTTCTATCTCTACTGATTCAATCGCTCGAATAAATGGAACCGGATCTTATAGTGGCGAAGGACTTGTGGCAAATTATTCTTGGACAATAAACTATTAAATAGATACTTAAGGTTGGTTAGGCAATTAGGCTGATTTTGAGTCTGGTTGCCATTTTTTGTGTCCTACTATTTAGCATCTGATAGAGGCACCTTGCTTCTATTATGGCAGATCGCATTATACTTTCCGATGAGTCGGTCAACTCATACGGATTTCGTGTGTTGACAGCAGGCATAGACCTGAATGCATTTGATAAAAATCCAGTGATGCTTTATGATCACCGGAGCTATTCCTATTTGCCTATTGGTACATGGGGAAATCATCGCATTGAAGGTAGTCAGCTGACAGCCGAACCGATTTTCGATATGGAGGATGAAAAGGCTGCACAGATAGCCGGTAAATATGACCGCAAAGTCCTGAACGCTGCATCTATTGGAGTCCAGATTCTAGCAACGTCAGAAGATCCTGACGATATGCTTCCTGGACAGACTGGCCCCACCGTTACAAAATGCCTCTTGTATGAGGCCTCTATTGTTCCGATGCCTTCCAATAGCAACGCTGTCAGGCTCTACAATAGGAAAGGAGATGCAATTGATCTGAGCGATGCAAACGCTTTGCAACTCGCATTAAATCCTAATAAAGAAAAAATGCAAACTCAACCCGAAGAAAAAAACGGTTTGCTATCACAGCTAAATGCAAAGCTGGATACGCTTCTCAGCAAGCTATCCGGTAAGCCTACTGAAGATCAGCAAAACAATGAAGAAGACCCCGGCACCCAGGAGGAATCTCCAGAGGTATCACAGCTCAAAGCTCAGCTCTCAAACAGAGAATCAGAGATAGCTCAGCTGAAAACAGACCATCAAGCAGAAATTGACACATTGAAGGCAGAACAGGACAAGGAACTCAGCAAAGTGAAGGATGAGGTGACTGAGTTGAAAAATGAAGTCGCTAAACTCGCTGGCAAGCCCGCTGAGGATACTCCTACCCCTACCCCAAGCGAGGACAGCAGAAATACAGAAGTGACAGACCCTTTTGCCGACCTCAATGCCCGTGCTCTAACTAAATTTTCACATATCAAAACTGAAAAGTAATGGCTCTCAATAAAGGCACAGTTGCCAACATCCAGGATTATTACCTGACTCACCGTGAGGGATTCTACACGAAATCCTTCTCTCGTCCAATGATGAGTAATTTCATCAATGTGACAGCTACAGATAAGCTGATGCTTCAAAGCGCCAGCTCTACCAGTGTTCTCCAGTCTCGTCAGGCAGGACACCACAAAAAAGGCTCTGTTACACTCAACGCACGTCAGCTTGACATGAGAGGCGTAAAGGCGGACCAGACCTTTGACACAGTCAAATTCAGCGAGGAAGCATATCACGCCTACCTTTTCGCTGGCAATCTCGACCCAAAAGATTTTCCTTTTCAGGCATTCGTGATCGAAATGATTATGAACCAGATGTATGAGGACTTTGCGCTAGAGGTGCTATGGAATGGCGTACATTTAGGGGCTATCTCCGGTGCTCCTAACAATCCTTCAGACACTGCTGACGGATACCGCGAATTACTTCGCCAGGATATTGTAGCAGGATCAGTGACCCCGTACCTGACAGGACAATTCACAAACGCAAATGCGCTGGATGGTATCCGTCAATTCGTGAAAGATCAGTTGGATACAGCAAGCAAGAGAGCTCGCTTACATTACATCTACTGCTCACAGGACACGGTTGACGCTTATCAGGAAAATTACGAGGACGCAATTGGTGCCTATCGCCATGCAGATGAAGCCTACAACCTCACCCGTGTACATGGAACAAATGCGATGCTGGTTCCGCAGGATGGTATTTCAGGAAGTGGCCTCTTCATGTGTCGCCCGGACAACCTCTTTGTAGGTTTTGACGGACCTCCGGTAATTAATCTCGACTATGAGAGCCGTGAGCTGAAAGTAGAAGTCGATTGGAAGTATGGAATGCAGTACGCTTCAACAGCAGAGCTGTATGTCAATGAATGGATCTAAACCTTAATCAAGAGAAAAAATGCCAACAGCAATAACAATCAACGCACGAACTTTGAATTTGGTCGATGAGACCAATGTAAGCGTTAAACTGCGCGTAGGGGGCCAAGTGGTCACATATAGCGCTGCCGAAATCATCGCAAACGCCAATAGCGAACAAGCCAATATTCAGGCAGTCGTAGGCCTTGGCGCCGGGACTACTGAGTCTGTGAAAACAGCTTATGTCACTTCGGGAGGTATCGTTCAGGATACTGAAGGGAATGACTTCCCCACCACCTATCTCCTGGGTAAGGAGATTGACTATGAAGCTGACCTGATGAACACCAATTTCTTCAAGGATGTGACTTGATAACAGTTTTTTAACCTGAAAAAATAAAAAAAATGGCAGCATACGCATGCACAACTCCGAAAAAGCTGGAATCATGGACTTTTGACCAGTGTAGTACAGCGGCACCGGGCATCTCACCCAATATCATCGTCACTTTTGCCGAGTGGTTAGACACATGGCCATCACTTGACGATTATCCTACTACTGGGGATCCTAATACTATATCAACAGATATAACTTTGGACACCGTAACCTATGCAGATGCAGTATGGGCTCAGTGGTACACATCACCTGAAAAAGCTGGCTTTGAGTCAGAACTCCAGGGAGACATTGGTTCTCTCAGCTGGAAATCTACTTTGACCGCTTTTGCACCTGGCAACAATGCCATGATGAGCTACCTACTTGGACAGGTAACTAACAAAGAACTATTTGTGCTGTATCGTTACAATAGTGACAAATGGCGTATTTTGGGCAGTCCTGAATTTCCATGCTACCTTCTATCAGGTGTAAAGGAAGTCACTGGGCTGACAGGTACTGATTCTGTAGGCTATGAACTCCAGATTGGTACTCCAAACCACAACAATCCATTTGCCTACTATACCGGTACTATCCCAACTATCACCGCCTAATACTGAACAATCATGAATATCAAATTGACATCATATGGACAGAAGGCGCTCAATAGTGCCTTGCTAAATGGTCAAAAGCCAGTAATCAAAAAAGGAGCTTACAGTATCAACCTGAATAAGCTGGACCGCGTATCTGATGCTACTATCAAAGCATTCATGGCGCCTGATAACTTCAACCCCTATTTTGAGGTTACAACGAAAGCTCCAGCAGCAGCCAAGACTTCAGCGAAGTCGTAAAGCCGTAGCCCGCAAATAGTAGTTAAACATTGATATAGCAGCCTCTTGGTAGGCTGCTATTATTTTTTTAGATTTACCTACCGCACCAGCAAATATTCATATTTCCTGGTCTGTATTATAAGATACCCTAGATGCTTCCAACATCTAGGGGTTTTTTTTCGGTTAGATATTGACCCAAGTATCATTCATTTCTTCATCCCTTCTCTTCGATGTCAGATGGACATATGTCATCAGTGTATCTAGCTTTGTTAATCCCATCAGTTCCATCAGCACTTCTACACTCATACCTCTTTCAAGCGATACCGTTGCAAAAGTATGTCTTCCTACATGAGTGGTTAAGTGTTTGTAAATGCCCAGCACCTCTGCCATTTCTTTCAATCTTAGGTTATATTTAGCATTAGGAGGCGTATCTAATATGGTCCCTACCCTACCCTCAATCAATTCCTCCAATACAGGCGTGATAAGCATCCTAACTTCTACACCAGAAGTTTTTTCTGTCTTTTTAGGTACAAATACCAAATACTTTTTATTACCGTCTTTTTCTATATCTCTATGTCTGATTGTTCTGGCGTCATCATATCTCATACCTGTGAGGCATTGCCACAAGAAGCATCGTAGGGTATTGTGAATGCGTGGCACAACATAGTCAAAGTATTGAGCTTTGTGGTGATCAGTCATTTTTTGGGTTTTTGTCAGTTGTATGCATGCCTCTTCGATAACATCTGGCGCCCTAAAAGCAGTAAGTAATTGAAAAAGCTCATCTTGTGTCAGAAACACAGGCCTGCTTTTGGATCGTGGCCATATCAGCCCATTAAAAGGATCCTTAAACTTTTTCCCATCTCCCTCTGCCATTCTCAGGTATTTCCTGACGGTTTTGAATACTTTTTCTCTTGCTCTCAGTCCCTCATTTCCTTCTTGCTGCTGCTGCTTTGCATGCCAAGCATCAAAGCCTTCTATCCACTCTCTGCTGATATCGGCAAACATTATCCGGCCTCCGTATGTTTCCAATTTTGATACAGAATTTAAGTGTATGACTTTGGTTGCCGGTGAAATGATATGCCGTTGATATTCATTATCAATTTTGGCTCTCATATAAGCTATAAAGTCCTGCCTGGTAGCATTGCTCTTAAATTCTCTTTTGAATGAAGTTGGCGTGATGTTTCCCCCAGCTAGTCTGTATTCCTTAAGTATTTCAATTGCTTTTCCTATGTTGCTTTGCAGTTCAAGGTTTCGATCCCTGTAGTCAGGATGGCTCTTTTTAACTTGCTGTTTTGTATCATCCCAGTGAATAGGGTCTATTTCCATTTCAGGCAAAGTTATCGCAACCTTTTGTCTTTTAATGTATAGCTGAAGAATAATGGGGCACTTTCCATTATTATGCTTTCTGTCTTTTCTTAGAATTAATTTTGGATTAGCCATAATATTGGTGATGCAATTGTTCCTACAAGTCTCTTAAAATACTGATTTTAAGCTTTGCATAAGTATCTGAAAAACAAACGCTTCCCCTAAAGAGGAAGCGTTTACACGGTGTAAAGTGGGCCCACCCGACCTTGTTTAATTATTTATAATTTACTGAGCGTTAGTAGATTAAATCATAAAGGCCTTTTTTTGGTGATGCAACTTTACCTACTTCTTTTTACCATTTTATTTTTTTAGTTGCTGTTTTAGTCTCTCATTCTCGTGCATAAGCAGCTGATTATTAAGCCTTAACTCTCCGTTTTCCTCTGTGAGTTTAATGATCTTGTATAGGTCTTTTTTTGATGATTTTAAACCTGCATGTAGGTTGCTCCCTGTGATATCTCCAATCTTGATTTCAATCACAAGATCATAGAATTCACTCAGCTTTTCTATTTCTCCAAGTAGCAATCTGTTTTCTTTGACCCTCTTTAAAAATGACGGGTAAGATATACCAAGTACCTTAATCGGCATATCTGTAATCTTGATTCTAGGGTCTTTTTTTATTTTATCATAAAGGGCTGGACATAAGGATGTTATTGGAATTTGATCATTCATTTTAATAAATATTAATTACAATATTTGCAACAAAGAGCAAATATTGATACTATTGCAGTATCGAATTGATACAAAAACAGTATTTGCAGTAACCTATCAAAATTTTAAAAACAAATTTTAACTAAATGTTACCAACCGTTAACAAAAATCAAGTTGACAAATGGCTATCTAAATTGACTGGGTATCAGCGGAAAATAGTCAAGGGCAGGCTTATGTTTGAATTGAGGCTCAGTTGGGCCGGTCTTCATAGGAAGTTAAAACAAGACTCTTGGACGGATACAGAGAAATCTAAAATTAGATCTATTTTCAGCGATTACCTTCAAATCACCAAAGAAGCCGCTTAAATAAATTTAAAAATTCGTAAACCAAATGACACATCGTAAACCAAATGACACGGCCTTAGTGCCAATTCATTCTCCTGGCGCCTGCTCTCTTGGAGGGCAGGCAA
>Ga0208428_1000803_pt1 | contig 13864 bp, 21 predicted proteins | sample DEB08_DNA_11_FD_184535 | JGI IMG/M metagenome (GOLD analysis project Ga0208428, IMG submission 184535) | Aqueous microbial communities from the Delaware River and Bay under freshwater to marine salinity gradient to study organic matter... | ecosystem: Environmental > Aquatic > Marine > Coastal ... | reverse complement strand
CTTCGGCGGGCACGGGAGCCAGAACCGTTGAGTTGTTTGGACTTGATGGCGATTACAACGAAATATCAGAGACTGTCACCCTAAATGGGCAGACGGCGGTCAACACCACGCAGTCTTATCTGAGGATAAACCGGATGATTGTCCGGTCTGCGGGGTCTGGAGGGGCAAACGCAGGGGTCATTTATGCGGGCACCGGCACTGTCACCACGGGCGTACCAGCAAACATTTACGCAACCATCAATGGGGACGGCTCAAACCAGACCCTGATGGCGCTATGGACTGTACCGGCGGGCTATACAGCCTATTTGATGCAGTATGATGTTTCTAATGGCACAACATCAAACACGCCCGCAGTATGTAAGCTATCGCTAGTTGCAAGGCCGTTTGGCGAGGTATTTCAAACCAAAGATGTGAAATCACTCACCACGGGGATGCACATCGAAAACACGCTTGTTATCCCAATTAAATTCACGGAAAAAACGGATATTGAGGCGCGGGCGATTTCTTCCTCAAACAGCGTGTCTTTTGATATATCAGCCGCTTTTGAGATCGTTTACATCAAGAACACTTAAAGGAGACTTGTATGTCTGTTTCAAGGCAAAGTGTTAACAATATATTTCAAGAATTGTTCGGCAGGGACGCGGAAGATTCCGGTGCCAACTACTGGATGGGCGAAGTTGAGGCCGGAAAGGTGCCGGAATCCGACCTTCGTGGCGCTATCCTCCATTCTGCGTGGGTCACAGATCCTTCTTCTGCCGATATGGAGCACTATCGGTCAATAGAGACGATCTAAATGGCGATTACGCGGCAAGAAATCGATGAAATGTACATGGATTTGTTCGGCAGGAAGGCAAAAGATGCCGGTGCCGAATATTGGATGGATAAGGTCAGCTCTGGGTTTACCACAGCAGAAGACCTGCCCCGACACCTAGCATACGCCGCAAACACCACAGAAGCAGGCCGTGCAGACCTAGCCTATGGCACCCGATTAAGAGAGCAGGCCGCGGCACAAGCCGCCGCAGAAGCCGCCGCCGCAGAGGAGCGTGAAGCCCTGCGGCTGGCCGAGGTGGAGCGCCAAGAGCAGATGCTGAGTTTGATGCGCGAGCAACAGGCGGCTCAGTTGCTAGCCCAGCAACGCCTCCAAGATCAGATCAGCATGGGCATACAGGGCAAGGGCGGCACACAGCAACAGGCGCCACAGTCCGTTTTTGGCGATAGCGCCCCGGCGCAAGAGCCAGCACAACAACCAGCACAGGAACCCGCCATGTACAACGACATTGATTCTGGTGGCGGCTACTACCGCAACCCTTACGCAAGCGGTTACGGCATGGGCTACCAAGACCCTTATGCGGGCATGGGCTATCAAGACCCCTATGCGGGCATGCGCTATATGCCACAGCGCGGCCTAATGGGTGGTCCTTCTGGCTTTGGTGGAAAGGGCGGCTACAGCCAGCCAATGTACCCATCTTATGGATACTCGCCGTATAGCGGCATGAGTCCCGGCAAAGGCGGTTACGGCAGTACGCAATATGGAGGGGTGCCTCCCGGCACGACGCCCACTGGCCCCGGATACTCCGAGCCTATAATGGCAGGTGATTCAGAAATGTATTACTCGCCCGTAGAACCAATCGTCGGCGCTGACGGCGGTTCTCCGTACTACGTCGACACGCCGGCTGTACCCACCAATACAATGGACATCGCGGACTCCGACCCAACGCAGACCCTTCAAGGCGCCGGAATTGCCTCGGACGGGTCAAATGTCGTTGATTTCACCCCATACGCCGGCGATGAATTTGTTCGTATTGGCGACCAAGTGGTCAGCAGGGCGGACCTACAGCGCAGAGGCTCTGACTACTACACCAGACCTATACAAGAGCCACCTAGGGGCCATCCGTCAAAGGGCGGGTATGGCAGGCCACCTCAGTCTCCTGTTTATTCTTCTGCCATGACAGAGGAAATGGCCCAGTATCCTGTAAGGCGCGGCGCGGGTGGCGGCAAGGGCGGCTACTACCGCTAATGCGGCGTAACTACCGCAAGGAATACGACAACTACCACTCCAAGCCCGAACAGAAGAAACGCCGCGCCCAGCGCAACGCGGCACGGGACATGATGGAGCAAGACGGCAAAGTCAAGAAGGGCGACGGCAAAGATGTAGCCCACAAGAAGCCCCTGTCAAAAGGCGGCTCTAACAAGAAGTCAAACCTGAAGGTGGCTTCGGCGTCCAAGAACAGATCATTTAAGCGGACTAAAACAGCCCGGATGGCATAATGTCAGAGATGCTATCGCCCGATTTAGCCAAGCGGTTAAAGGGCGCATCGCCAGAAGTCAAGCTGAAGGCGGCAGAATTACTGGAACAGGCCAAGCAGGCCCAGAAGATTGAAGACGCCCGCAGTACATTCATGGGCTTCGTCAAGCACACATGGCCTGCATTTATCGAGGGCCGGCACCATAAAATCATGGCAGAGGCGTTTGAGCGCATCGCCAGAGGCGAATTGAAGCGTTTAATCATCAATATGCCGCCTCGACACACCAAGTCGGAGTTTGCGTCATTCCTGCTACCGGCATGGTTTTTGGGCCAGTTTCCAGAGAAAAAGATCATCCAAACGGCCCATACCGCTGAATTATCGGTAGGTTTTGGCCGGAAAGTCAGAAACTTGGTGGACTCGGACGACTTCAAAAAGGCGTTCCCTAACCTCCAGTTGAGAGCCGATTCAAAGGCGGCGGGACGCTGGAGCACTAATAAAAACGGCGAATACTTCGCTATCGGCGTTGGCGGTGCGGTGACAGGTAAAGGTGCAGACCTTTTGATCATCGATGACCCCCACTCCGAGCAAGAGGGCCAGTCGGCAGACCCTTCTGTCTTTGACAGAACCTATGACTGGTACACATCAGGACCGCGACAGCGTCTCCAGCCGGGGGGTGCTATCGTGATCGTGATGACCCGCTGGCACATGCGGGATTTGACCGGAAAGATTATTAAGTCCTCTGCTCAACGGGCAGGCTCCGACGAGTGGGAGGTGATTGAATTTCCAGCAATCATGCCATCGGGCAAGCCCCTGTGGCCTGAGTTCTGGAGCCAAACAGAGCTAGAAGCTCTGCGTAGCGAACTGCCCGCTCCCAAGTGGAATGCGCAGTACCAGCAAAACCCAACCGCTGAAGAAGGCGCGCTAGTCAAAAGAGAATGGTGGAAGAGGTGGGAGCAAGACCGTCCGCCGCACTGCGAGTTCGTGATTCAGTCATGGGACACGGCGTTTCTCAAAACCCAACGAGCCGACTACTCGGCCTGCACAACGTGGGGAGTGTTTTATCACCCCGACGACGACGGCATTACACAGCCGAATATCATCCTACTGGATGCATACAAGGAGCGTCTTGAGTTCCCAGAGCTGAAAAGAACGGCTTTTGAGTTCTGGCAGGAGATGCAACCCGACGCCTTCATCGTGGAGGCAAAAGCGGCAGGAATGCCCCTTATTTTTGAACTTCGCGCTATGGGTATCCCGGTATCGGAATACACGCCATCTCGCGGAAATGACAAGATAGCTCGCGTCAACGCTGTAGCTGACTTGTTTGCATCTGGCGTGGTATGGGCGCCAGAGACCCGATTCGCCGAAGAAGTCATAGAAGAGTTCGCCGCGTTCCCCGCCGGGGAGCATGACGACCTTGTTGACTCCTCGACGCAGGCTCTTCTTCGTTACCGACAGGGTGGCTTTGTCGCTCTACGGTCAGACGAAGAGGACGACTTCGATCCCTATTCAAGGGTCGCCAACTACTACTGAGGAGCTTATGGCTTTTCTGCAAAGCAACATCCCACACTTCAAGTGCTGGGTGAGGCGTGAGTACACGCACAATCACAGTAAATACCACGGAGAGTTTTTGCATGCGATGGCAATCGCTGTGACAACTATGCCGTGTAGGTGCTTGAGCTTTCAGATAATTTTTACTGGCGCCGAGACCTACGACACCGACGAGCCGAATGTTCACGGTGGCGCAATGTGGGCCAGAATGCCGATTACCGCGCTGGTCGGGGACACCCCTTTTGCGGAGTGGCCCGAGCCAATGCCGGTCTATGCGGCCCAGCCTTGGGACTGTTCGTCCAGAGAGCACAGCGTCTATGTGCTGGACAGAGCAACCCCATGCCCTTGGATTGCCAAGATAGACGGTAATTTCTATCCAGCGAAGTACATGTTCACGGTGGACTACACCGACAACGAAATCGCAGATGATCCTGCTCAACACAAGCAGAGCCATGTGATGGAGTTGCTAGATGCAGGCCCGTGGACCGGAAACATAGTGGCCTTGCCAAACAACCGCGTCAGGGTGACACACCCAGCGTGGTTCTCGACAGGCGAAGGCGCACCAGATTTTAGGCCGTCTCAGCACATCCACTACTCCAAGTCGGATTTGGACTACACGCTGGACGTAAACAGAGTATTTGACAACTTATATTCAGGTGATCGCGATGATGACTAAGCAGTCCAAGATGTATGCCGCTGGCGGCAAGCTAAAGATGGTTAAAGACAAGAGTGGCGAAGAAGTGCCGTTTTTTGCCGCTGACGGCGCAGGCAAGATGCAGGCAGGCGGAATGGTCCCCAAAACCAAGGGCTACTTCAAAGGCGGCAAGGTCATGGAGGGGGCATATGGCTCGCTGACTGGAACGCCAGTTCCATACAGCCCAAAACCCGGTGGCGGGCGCGGCAGGGGCGGCAAGCGGCGAGGCGGAAAAGGCTAAATGGCTATTGACCGGCTTGCCCAGCCCTTTGAGGCAACAGAGGGCGAAGAGCTAGAGATTGTGATTGAAAACCCCGAATCGGTAGGGGTATTCGACGAAGAAGGCGGCATGGTCATCGATTTTGACCCCAATGCCCCTGAGCTGATGGGAGTCCAGCACGACTCCAATTTGGCTGAATTCATGGGCGACGGCGATCTCGACGCTCTGGCAAGCGAGCTTGTGGCTCAATTTGAGTCAGACCGGCAAAGCCGAGCGGACTGGGAAGATTCCTATATTCGCGGTCTGGACTTGTTAGGATTAAAGTTTGAGGACCGATCAACCCCTTGGGAAGGCGCTTGCGGTGTATTCCACCCTATGCTGTCAGAGGCGGTTATCCGGTTCCAAGCCCAGACAATACAGGAGATTTATCCTGCCAGCGGGCCTGTAAAAACGTCCATCGTCGGGAAAATCACCGACGAAAAGACCAAGCAGGCGCACAGGGTTGAGAATTACCTCAACTATTTAATCACACAGCGCATGACCGAGTACCGCACAGAGACAGAGAAAATGCTGTTTTCTCTGCCGATTGCCGGCTCTGCGTTCCGCAAGGTGTATTTTGACCCCAATATGGGTCGCCCCTGCGCAATGTTTGTCCCCGCAGAAGATTTTGTTGTCAGCTACGGCGCATCAGATTTATCGACATGCGAGCGCGCAACGCATGTAATGAAGAAAACTTCCAACGAAATCAGGAAGTTGCAGGTTGCTGGGTTCTATAGCGATATTGACCTGCCGCCCCCTGCTCCAGACATTTCAGAGATACAGCAGAAATACAACCGGCTGACAGGCGATTCAGAAAACTACGAGTTTGACAACCGGCACACTCTGCTGGAAATGCACGTTGACATTGACCTGATCGGGTTTGAGGACACAGACCGCGGCGCTCCTACAGGGATTGCGTTGCCCTATGTCGTTACCATTGACAAGTCATCAAGAACAATACTCGCCATCCGGCGCAACTGGTACGAGGAAGACCCCAAGAAACTGAAGCGGGATCACTACGTCCACTACCAGTATCTGCCCGGACTTGGCTTCTATGGCTTTGGCCTAGTACATATGATCGGCGGACTGTCTAAATCGGCAACATCGTTGCTGAGGCAGTTGGTAGACGCCGGAACGCTTGCCAACCTACCGGGAGGATTGAAATCTCGGGGACTCAGAATCAAGGGCGATGATACTCCCATCATGCCCGGAGAGTTCCGAGACGTAGACGTTCCGGGTGGCGCAATCCGCGACAACATCTCGTTCCTGCCTTACAAGGAACCCAGCAACGTCCTATACCAGTTGCTCGGGGATATCGTGCAAGAAGGACGGAGATTCGCATCAGCGGCGGATGTAAAAGCCTCAGACATTAACGGCGAAGCGCCGGTTGGCACCACGCTTGCTGTGCTTGAGCGAGAAATGAAGGTGATGAGCGCGGTCCAAGCCCGCATCCACGCCGCTGTCTCGCGTGAGCTAAAAATCCTGTCAGAAATCGTCAGGGACTACGGGCCAGAGGAATACCCGTATGACACCGACAACGGGCAGGTTCTGATTGAAGATTTTGATGATCGCGTCGATATTATACCCGTTAGCGATCCTAACGCGGGCACTATGGCCCAGCGCATTATGCAATACCAAGCGGCACTGCAATTAGCCGCGCAAGCTCCGCAGATGTACGACATGCCCCTCTTGCATCGCCAGATGCTGGATGTGCTGGGCATTCAGGACGCGGACAAGATCGTTCCGACAGAGGACGATATCAAGCCAACCGATCCTGTTACTGAAAATATGAACATCTTGAACGGCGACCCCGTCAAGGCGTTTATTTATCAGGACCATGAAGCGCACATCCAAGTGCATATGGCGGCGACAGAAAACCCAGAAATGCAAAAACTTATCGCCAAGGCGCCAAATGCCAAGGCTATGCAGGCGGCAATGTCCGCGCATATCGCGGAGCACGTTGCATTCGCCTATCGCGCCAAGATCGAACAGCAACTGGGAGTGGCGCTTCCCGGCCCAGACGAAAAGCTACCGGAGGATATCGAACTCCGCATCTCCAGACTGGTTGCCCCTGCGGCAGAACAGATTACCGGCAAAGCCAAGATGATGGCTCAGGCCGAGCAAAACGCCAAGCAACAGCAAGACCCGATTGTTCAGATGCAACAGAAAGAGTTGGCTATCAAAGAACAGCAGGCTATGGCTAAGGCGCAGACCGAGATGGCCAAGATACAGGTCGATCTTGAAAAGTCCCGAAACAAATCAATGGTTGATCTCCAGAAGATGGAGCAACAAGAGCGCATAGAAAGCGCACGACTCGCCTCCAAGATGGCTACCCAGCGAAGCCGAGATGAGTCGCAGAAAGAAATCGAGGGCTTCAAAGCCGGTTTCAACGTAGTCAGGGACTTAATTGATGAGTAAAAAAGCAAGCAACAACATGTTGCAGGCGCTCCAAAACGAATACCGCGACCACATGAACGAAATTACCGACCATATAGCGGTCGGGGGATGCAAGGACATGGAGGAATACTCGCGCTGTGTAGGGATCATTCAGGGATTAGCCTACGCGGAACGCGCACTTCTTGATCTGAACGACAGGATAGAGCGCGACTAATTCGCTACGCGGTGTAGCGCATGGTGACACCAGACGCCTAACTCTGGTGCAGGAAAAGGAATCATGACTGAAGAGCAAAAAACTGCTAGTCAATTACCCGATCCCAAGGGGTACAAACTGCTTATAGCCCTTCCGGAACCCGATGAAAAAACGGAGGGCGGCATACTCAAGGCAAAACAGACGATGGATATCGAGGAAATCGGTTCCATTTGTGGTTTTGTGTTGAAGATGGGTGCGGACGCTTACAACGATGAAAAGCGATTCCCGAATGGCCCGTATTGCAATGAAGGCGACTGGGTACTGATGCGCTCCTATAGCGGGACGCGCTTCAAGATCCACGGTAAAGAGTTTCGCCTGATTAACGACGATAGCGTCGAGGCAGTTGTACAAGACCCAAGGGGGATTGAAAAGGTATGAGTGAAGAGCAAATGGAACAGCAGGAGCATTCTGCTGAAGAAAAGTTTTTTGGCGTTAAGACCGTTATTGGTAAGAAGTCAGAAAAAGAGAGTCAGGATTCCGACATTGATATTGAGGTGATCGATGACCGACCTCCGGAAGATAGGCGACCCCCAGCAAAAGATGCCAAGCCAGAAGCCAGTTCAGATGACGGCGACGAAGAGCTGGAGGGTTACTCCGAGAAGGTTAAGAAGCGAATTAACAAGCTCCGCTATCAACAGCATGAGGAGCGCCGTCAACGCGAGGAGGCAGAGCGTCTTCGTGAAGAGGCTATCCGGGTTGCTCAAAAGTATGCGGAGCAGAGCAAGCAGTATCACAAAGTCATTCAAGAGGGCGAGCAGTATCTGGTACATCAGATACGAGAGCGAGCGGCTATGGCTGTCGATCAGGCTAAGAATAGCTATCGACAGGCTTACGAAGAGGGTAATACCGACAAGATTATTGAGGCTCAAGAGGCGCTTATCAATGCGCAGTCAGAGTTCAAGTCTGCCGATTACCAGCTAAATGAAATTAAGCGTCGTCCCAAGCAGGAGCCGGAACAGTTTAAGCCGGCCCAGCAAAAGCAACCAGAGGTTCAACAGCCCCCAAAGCCATCCCCCAAGGCGGTGATGTGGGCAGAGCAAAATCCTTGGTTTGGCCAAGAAAAAGATATGACCGCGCTGGCTTACGGCGTGCATGAAAAACTCATCAGGGACGAGGGCTATGACCCTAACTCGGATGAATACTTTGAAGCCATTGACCGCACCATGCGGTCACGGTTTCCAGACTACTTCGGCGAAGGAGATAGTGGCTCAGACGTACCGTCTTCCTCGACTTCCCGAAGCCCTTCCGTGGTAGTGGCGCCTTCCTCTAGGAATAACGGCGCGAAACCACGCAAAGTGAGGTTGAGCCGCACCCAACTCGCTCTCGCAAAGCGACTAGGGTTAACCCCAGAACAGTATGCCAACCAGCTCATTAAGGAGTCCTAAAATGGCAGAACAGCGCAAGAAAAGGGACGCTGAGTCCAGAGAAGTTGAACAACGACCATCCGATTCGTGGATGCCGGCCTCCGTATTACCAACGCCTGACCCGCAAGACGGGTGGGTATTCCGTTGGGTACGCACCAGCACATTAGGCAAAGCGGACAACACGAACGTCTCTCAAAAATTTAGAGAGGGATGGGTTCCAGTGAAAGCTGAAGATCATCCAGAGCTAGAAGTCATGTCTGATATCGGTTCCCGGTTTGAAGGGAACATCGAAATCGGCGGCTTGTTGTTGTGCAAAGCCCCGGAGGGCAAGGTACAGCAACGAGAGGAGTACTTCCAGCGCATGGCTGAGAGTCAGATGGAATCTGTGGACAACAACTTCCTCAAGCAAAACGACCCCCGAATGCCCGTTCTGAATCCTGAGCGGTCAACTCGGACTACCTTTGGTCGGAGCTGACTTCGGTAACACGGAGAGCGCCGGCCTTAACTCTCGTAATGGAGATTAAAGATGGCTACATCAGCTACTCCGATGGGTGCAGAACCCGTAGGCACGCTTAGTGCCTCTGGTTCCTTCACCGGAAAAGTACGCCATATTAAGATTGCTTCAGGCTATGCCACTAGCATCTTTTATGGTGATTTCGCCAAGCTGGTTTCCAGTGGTACGGTAGAAAAAGCGGCAGTTACGACTGCGGCTGTGGCAGGCACTGTCGGCATTTTTGTCGGCTGTTCCTACACCGATCCCGGCACTGGTCAGCTTACTTTCAGCCAGTACTGGCCTACCGGCACGGTAGCGTCAGACGCTATGGCTTACATCGTTGACGATCCCAAGCTCCTGTTCCAAATGCAGGGTGACGGCTCTATCGCTCAGACTGGTCTGGGCAACAACGTACAAGCTATCAGCACTGCTGGCTCAACCGCTATTGGCCGAAGCAAGAACGCTTTGGACGCTAGCACTGTCGCAACTACCAACACGTTCCCGCTTCGTATCATCGACTTTGTGGACGGTCCTAACAGTGCGGTAGGTGATTCGTTCACCGACTGCGTTGTAACGTACCTCCCCTTGAGTCATGCCTACGAAACGGCACTTGGCGTTTAAGGAGAACTAGGTAATGGCTATTTCACGCGCACAAATGCTGAAAGAACTGCTCCCCGGTCTGAACGCCTTGTTCGGTTTGGAGTATGAGCGGTATGACGATGAACACACGATGATTTATGACACTGAATCATCTGAGCGTTCATTTGAAGAAGAAGTGAAGTTGTCCGGCTTTGGTGCCGCACCAGTTAAAGCTGAAGGCGCGGCCATCAGCTATGACTCGGCGCAAGAGTCGTTCACTGCTCGCTATAACCACGAAACCATCGCCCTTGGCTTCTCCATCACTGAAGAAGCTATGGAAGATAACCTGTATGACTCTCTGTCTGCTCGTTATACCAAGGCGCTGGCTCGGGCTATGGCTCACACCAAGCAGGTTAAGGCGGCTAACCCCCTTAACAACGGCTTCACGTCTTACCAGTCTGGTGACGGCGTAACGCTGTTCAGCACATCTCACCCGCTGGTGAACGGTGGCACTAACGCCAACCGTCCTACCGTTGCGGCTGATTTGAACGAGACCTCGCTGGAAGATGCTGTGATTAACATCGCCGCATTTACCGATGAGCGTGGTCTGCTGATCGCGGCCCGACCCCGTCGTTTGATCGTTCCGCCCGCGCTTCAGTTTGTAGCAACTCGTTTGCTTGAGACTGAAGGTCGAGTTGGCACGGCTGACAACGACATCAACGCCCTTCGCAACAACGGTTCGATTCCGGAAGGCTACTCTGTCAACCACTTCCTGACAGACACCAATGCTTTCTTCATCATTACCGATGTACCGAACGGCATGAAGCACTTCCAGCGCACAGCTCTGGAAACTTCAATGGACGGCGACTTTGACACCGGCAACGTCCGGTACAAGGCTCGCGAGCGATACAGCTTCGGCGTATCCGATCCTCTGGGAATCTACGGCTCGCCCGGAACTTCCTAAATAACAGGGGGCTTCGGCCCCCTTTTCTTTCCTGACTGATTGTTCCATGTGGAACATCAGACACTAGCCAAGACAGGAGAACCTCATGGCCAACACTACTTTCAACGGACCCGTCCGCTCAGAGGGCGGCTTCAAAGAAATCACCAAGAATGCCACGACTGGCGCTGTTACTGAAAACATCTCCATCACTCACGATGGAACCAACAGCGTGGTCATTATCAAAGACCTGCCGACCTCAGACCCGACCGTCGCCGGTCAGCTCTGGAGCAATTCTGGCGTAGTCACCGTATCTGCCGGTTAATGAATAGGGGGCTAGTGCCCCCGTTATCTGGAGGAGAATATGGCTGACACAGTTACCAGTCAGACTATTGAAGACGGTCCCCGCACTGCAATCCTAGCATTCACAAACGTCAGCGATGGAACCGGCGAGTCCGCCGTGACCAAAATCGACGTGTCTGCCCTTTCTAACAACCCCGTTGATGATGGTGCATGTACCAGCGTAAACATTGAGCGCGTTTGGTACTCAACCATTGGCATGGGCGTTGAGATTTTGTTTGACGCAACGGCTGATGTTTTGGCGTGGGAGCTTCCTGCTGACTATTCAGACTCACTGGACTTTTCCTCTTTTACAGGCATCCGCAACAATGCCGGCGCCGGTAAGACGGGGGACATCAAGTTCACCACTGTAGGTCACACGCTGGGCGACTCTTACACAATCGTCCTGCAAGTGAAAAAAAACTACGGCTAATGCGCCTCTACTACAAAAAAGGCGGCAAGACGGAGTCGAAGGTCAATGAAGCTGGGAACTATACCAAGCCATCCCTGCGTAAGCGCCTGTTCAATAAAATCAAGGCAGGCGGCAAGGGCGGTAAGCCCGGACAGTGGTCTGCTAGAAAAGCACAGATGCTCGCCAAACAATACAAAGATGCGGGCGGAGGCTACAAAGACTGATGGCGCTCAAAAAGCCGCAAAAGTCCCTCAAGAAGTGGACAAAGCAGAAATGGCGCACCAAGTCGGGCAAGCCCAGCACCCAAGGCTCGAAGGCGACGGGAGAAAGGTATTTGCCTGAAAAGGCGATTAAATCGCTATCCGACAAGGAATATGCCGCTACCACCCGCAAGAAGCGGGCGGATACCAAAAAGGGCAAACAGCATTCCAGCCAGCCTAAGAAGGTGGCTAAAAAGACAGCGAGGCACCGCAAGTAATGCGACTTTACTACAAAAAAGGCGGTCGCGTTGATAAGGGCGCGATGGCATGCAACAAGCCAAAGCGGACTCCGGGCCACTCCAAGAAATCGCACATCGTTAAGGCGTGCGAAGGCGGCAAGGAAAAGATTATTCGCTTTGGACAGCAAGGCGTAAAAACCAACCAGACCGTTGGTCAGCGCAAGGCGTTTAAGTCGCGCCATGCAAAGAATATTAAGCGGGGGAAGATGTCTGCGGGTTACTGGGCGGACAAGGTCAAGTGGAGCCCGAGCAAGACTAAATCCAAGTCCACCAAGTGGAAGAAGGGTAGCTAGATGGCCATCAGCAGGGCGCAAGCCGGAAAGCAGACCAAAAACGCTCCCGGCAAGGTCAGAAAGGTCATGAAGGAATTTAAGTCAGGCACGCTAAAGTCTGGCGGTTCTGGGAAAAAGGTGACCAACAAAAAGCAGGCAGTTGCCATTGCTTTGTCAGAGGCAGGCTTGAGCAAGAAAAAAGCGGCTCAAGGCGGGCAAATGCCCAAGGCCAAATGTAGAAATGGCATTGCCATGCGGGGCAAAACGAGAGGAGTGGTTGTTTAAATGGCGACTAGCGGAACAACCAGCTTTACTCTGGACTTGGCAGATATTATGGAGGAGGCGTTTGAGCGTGCTGGCTCCGAACTGCGTAGCGGATATGACTACAAAACTGCCCGCCGGAGTCTTGATCTGCTCATGCTTGAGTGGCAAAACCGGGGGCTAAACCTCTGGACGGTCAGGGATGCATCGCTCTCCCTTGTGGCGGGCACATCGTCATACGACCTTACTGCTGAAAAGTTAGACATAATAGAAGGGCTGTTACGCACAGACGCTGGCAACACTTCCAAGCAGTCTGACCTGACTATGCAGAGGATCTCTGTCAGCCAGTATGCGCACCAGACAAACAAGCTGACGCAAGGGCGCCCTCTTCAGTATTACGTTGAGCGTAAGCCAACTGGCATCACGGTCCATTTCTGGCCCGTACCTGACGCCACAACTAGCTACACGTTCGCGTACTACTACCTAGACCGCATCGAGGATAGCGGCAAGCCGGCATCCAACAACATGGATGTGCCTGCGCGCTATCTTCCGTGCCTTGTTGCGGGTCTGGCCTACCAGATAGCCAGCAAAAAACCAGAATCAATGAGCATCGCGCCTGCGCTCAAGCAGGTGTATGAGGAGCAGTGGAATCTCGCGGCGGATGCGTCACGCGAGAAGGCGGCTCTGTATATGGCGCCGGGGGGCTACAACGACCTATGAGCAGTTATGCCAAGGGTAAGCATGCTTTCGGCTTTTGTGATCGGACTGGATTCCGTTACCCACTGCGCGACCTTGTTCGTCAAATCGAGGATGGACGCTGGAATGGACTGCTGGTTGGTCGAGACGTAGTCGATCAGGACCAGCCCCAGCTTAAATTGGGGGATGTAAATGCGAATGACCCACAGGCTCTTAGGTTTCCTAGACCTGACAATTCACTTGACGAAAGCCGCGCTTTGTCTGCCTTTGATCCCGTTGGTGGTGGCAATACAGCTCTTGGGAGCCGCACTGTGGGCCTTGACATGGCAGGTGTGGTTGGGCGCGTAACAGTAGAGATTTCCTGATGGCGTTTACTTACACCACATTGAAGCAGGCCATACAGGACTACATGGAGTCCAATGAGACCAGCTTTGTCAATAACCTGCCTACAATTATTCAGCAGGCAGAAGACAAGATTCTCAAGACGGTGCAGTTGCCTGACTTCCGGAAAAATGTGGAAGGATCTGTAGCGGCAGGCAGTCAATATCTGGTCATGCCATCGGATTTTTTGACGCCTTATTCGTTAGCGATTGATAATTCCGGATATGACTA
>Ga0208428_1000801_pt1 | contig 13895 bp, 12 predicted proteins | sample DEB08_DNA_11_FD_184535 | JGI IMG/M metagenome (GOLD analysis project Ga0208428, IMG submission 184535) | Aqueous microbial communities from the Delaware River and Bay under freshwater to marine salinity gradient to study organic matter... | ecosystem: Environmental > Aquatic > Marine > Coastal ... | reverse complement strand
AGGTATATTCCTGCGCAGTGGCGGTAACGTGGGCATCGGCACCCAAAGTCCAAATACTGCATTAGAAGTAAAACGCACATCTGGTACTGCAACTATAAGGGTACACGCAGATCATACAAGTACCCCCCGTGCTGCCATAGAATTTATGCGTGGCACTACCGACACATTTGGCGGTGATACGTGGACTGATTGGAAGCTAGGCCAAGTAGGTTCAACTCAAGCTGACTTTGCAATTATTTCTCACGATACAACTAGAGGAGCAAATGAACGATTAACTCTCGAATATGACACTGGTAATGTCGGTATAGGTATAACAACCCCAGACGAAAAGTTAGACGTTAACGGTGACACAAGAATACGAGGCAGTGGTTCCACAATGGGTGGAGCTACAATGGCAAATGCAAGTTTGCTTGTTGGTTCAACTACTTCTGGTATCGGTATTGACTCTAATGAGATTATAGCAGCAGGTGATCACCTATATATAGGTGGTTTAACTGATGGAGTTAGGTTTAGAGTAGGTACTACTCAACACGGAGCAATGGATAGCTCTGGTAATTTTGGATTTGGTACTACAAATCCTCAGAGTCCTTCAAAATTACATATACAGAAAACATTACCAACTGGAACACTACACTACGATGGGTATGTAACACAAATTATTGCAGACACTGAAGCTAGATTACAAATTATGGCACAAGACGGTGGCACAAATGCTTCTACACTTTTGCTGTCAAACGGCACTAAACACTGGGGGTTTCATCATCATGGGCCTACTGGAAGTAATGTATTCTCTATTGGTTATAGAACATCTGGGTCCAATGGAGAAGATATTACAGCTAATTTAAGTGATGTGTTTAACATTACCACAGCAGGTAATGTTGGCATCGGCACCTCAAGTCCTTCATATAAACTTGAAGTTGCTGGTTCTTTTGCTGCTACCACCAAATCATTTGTCATAGACCACCCTACCAAAGAGGGCATGAAGCTACGTCACGGCTCACTAGAGGGGCCAGAAGATGGTGTCTATGTTCGTGGTAGACTTACAGGTGAAACAGTTATTGAGCTACCAGATTACTGGACAGGCTTAGTACACGAGGACAGCATCACAGTACAGCTAACAGCTATGGGTGGTAAGGCTGATCTGTGGGTTGAGAGTATAGCAGATAATAAAGTTACTGTAGGATGTGACACAGATATTAATTGCTTCTACTTTATACAAGCAACACGTAAAGACGTAGATGCATGGGATGTTGAGTACGAGGCTTAACTATGGCAACTCATGTTGGTAATACTCAAAATACTAAAAGAACATCTGGTGATAATAGATGGATGATCCTAAGTGGCGGCAGTTACCTATTTTCTGCTTTCTTTGATGATACAAAAGTTTATGTTAATGGTAATCTTCATACCACAATACTCTCAAAGCAGACAACAGCAACCCTCACACTAGCTGCAAACGATATAGTACAAGGTGATAAGCCTATATCTTTCTCTATAAGCGGTAATGGTGAGTCTGGTATTTGTTATGCGTTTCAGGGAACACAGTTTGCACATCGTTGGGATAGATATACTATAAGTTACTACTTAGTTGCTATAGATGAAGATGCAAGTGTTGATGTGTCATATGGTAATGGTACTAATGCTACAGCGGTAACAACCCTTAGTGTTTCTAAAGGTTCTTTTACTCAATACACACCTGCTAATGGGTATGGTCAGTATATATTTGAATCAGATAATTCTATAGCTATATATGCAGGAAACTTACCATCGGAGGATTGTACTCCACTATACCCTGCATCTCTAACAGTATACGGTACACCTTCTAATAACGGACATATAGTACCACTAGAAGATAATACATCTATAACAGAGTCTAGTAGTTCAGGCCAATCAAGAACTTTTACATTAAATCGTGGTCAACAATCTGCATTTTCATACGGTCTTGGTAATCAATTTACAGGGGATGGTGTCGTTGTCTCAGCAGATAAACCTATAGCATGTTTTTCTCAGGCTGATGCTGATGGTGGTGAGATGACACCCTTTATATCAAAAGAGGGTTTTGGCTTACAGTTCTTAGTACCTGAAGATGAACGTGAGTTTTCAAAATTTGTAAGCGATCAAGCTGCAACATTAAAAGCTTATGATTCTTCTGGTACACTTCTTACTACAACAACCATGACAGGAAGTAGCGCACAAGGTGTGTATACAGCAAGGCTTACAGGTACAAGCTCATACGAAAATGTTTTAGTAACATCAGATTTACCTGTTACTGGCATATATGAAGGTGAGAATGACGATGAAACAATTCTCATGTGCCATTCACCTGAAACAATGCAAGTTAACTACGGGCCACGAGTTACTACAGACGGTTTGTATCTATCTTTTGATGCGTCTAATCCTAAGTCATACTCTGGTAGTGGAACTACTTGGACAGACTTGATGGGCAACTATGATGCTACTTTAACTAGCGCCACCCACACGTCAGATGGAGAAAAGAGCTACTTCAAGTTTACTAGTGGTGGTCAGGCAGCAACTGTTTCTTTTGCAGAACCTACAGCAAATCAGATGACTATGGAAGTTGTCTATATGAGTTCTTCTACAGATACATTTAGTACGTATGGGCGTATCTTAGATAGAGGCGATACAACAATCTCTTTAGGTACATTTAGTAGTTATCAACTGCGTATGTGGGTGTACGCAGGTGGTGGTCGTTCCGCAGAGTCATATAAAGATGGAATAGGGCAAGATGGTCTTTGGCATCATGTAGTGTATACATATAACGGCACTGGCACAGCGTTTTATTTAGATGGTGAATACATAATGGGCGATAGTACCCATACAGGTAATCTTTCTACGCCGGAGCCTCTGTATATTGGTGATGGTGATGGTTATGCATTTAATGGTCGAATTGCTTTAGTGAGATATTACAGCAAAGGACTTACCGCCGAAGAAGCAAGAAATAACTTTAATGCTTTGCGTGGGAGGTTTGACATATGAGTGTTTCAAATGGCCCCAATGTACCTACAGACGATCTACAATTGTATGTTGATGCAGGTAACACTAGATCATACCCAGGCAGTGGCAACTATTGGCTTGATTTAAGTAATAGTAAAACTGATGGGGCTTTTGGTGGCACACCCACACACACAGCTTCAGGAGGGGGTTATTTTAGCTTCGATGGCTCCACAGATTTTATTGACTTTGGAGCTATACTAGAGGGATCAGGTGAGGCTTTAAGTGATAACCAACAACAAAACACGGTTAGTTATTTTGCTAGAGCAACCAGTTTTTCAACTTACCTTGACAACCACAGCATAGGTAATTGTGTTTTTGGGAAAGCTAGTACTAGTTTTAATGACAACTATGAGATAGGGTATAACTCATCTGGTCAGCTACGGGTTTATATAGATGATAAATCTACTGATATCAACATAAATAGTGCGTATTTTGTATATAATGCATGGCACCATGTCTCAATTGTATATGATGCTTCCTTATCTACGGCTTGTGTAAAGTTTTATGTAGATGGTATACTAAGATTGCAAACGTCTACAGACCCTTATAGCGGAATGGATAATGCTGATGGGTCACAAGTAAATATAGGAAATAATAGAAGTAATAGGGCTTGGTTTACTGGTGATATAGGTTTAGTAATGGTTCACGGTAGAGCATTGTCTGCAAATGAGGTATTTCAAGTATTTCAAGCTCACCGTAGTAGATACGGAATATAAGGTAATAACATGGCTAATACAGATAAAGACATTTTAATAACTCCTAATGTAGGGTCTACTGATGACCCTAAGATTGAGTTCAAAGGTGCTGATGCCTCTACGTCTGCGCAAACTATTACAGCTAATGTTTATCCTAGTAATAATGGTACTGTTTCCTTTGAGGGTTCAGGTGGTCAGCTATTCTCAATTAATAATAGTACAAGTGGTACTATCTTTAGTGTTAATGATTTATCTGGTGTTCCTAGTATAGAGGTAAAAGATACAGGTCTTGTTCGTCTAGCTGAATACGCAGGTGATGTTGTTATTGGACAGAGTGGGCCAAGCTACACTACAACAGATAATGCTTCTGTTATTAGTACAATAAGTAACAACAAACTTCACGTAAACGGCTCTATACAGCTAACAAACAACAACGATGCTATTGTCTTTGGTCGTGGTTCAGGGTCTTTTATGCGAGACGAAGAGATAGGCTTTGGCTGGGGCGGTGGCTGGTACATGACAGATGGAACATATCTGCGTGTACGTGGCAATAAACATATCTATAGCACTGGCGATATTACAGTTAATAATGCCTATGTTGGAGACAAAGTTATCCATAGTGGTGACACAGACACACATTTGCAATTTGGTACTGATGCTATGTACATGGTTACAGCAGGTGGTAACAATATGACGTTTGCTAGTTCTTGGATAGATTCAAACGTACCTATTTTTAACTACTCAGTTTACTACGAAGATTTTGACGCACTAACGGGTACATCTGTTACTATAACTACTACTAATGCGCAAGCTTTTGCTTTGATAATGTCAGGCAATACTACTTTTACCTTTACTAATCCTGCGAATGCTTGGAGCTATAGTTTTGTTTTACAATTGGTTGGCAACGCATCTACTGCTTATACCGTTACGTGGCCTAGCTCTGTTGTATGGTCAGGAGGTACAGCACCAGATGCACCAGGAACTGGTGAATTAGACATGTATGTATTCTACACAAGAGATGGTGGAGCAACATGGTATGGGGCACAATCACACGATGCTGCCGCATAAATTTTAGCATAAAGGAGAAAACAATGGCTAAAGAAAAAAAGGCTACTGTTATCACTATTGATGACGTAGATTACACAGAAGATCAACTTACAGATGAACAGAAGGTGCTGATTAATCATGTTGCCTCACTGGATCAAAAGATTAACTCTGCTAAGTTTAACTTAGATCAACTATCTGTAGGCAGAGATGCATTTATGAAAATGCTGCAGGAATCTCTTACTAAAGAAGAAGAAGCTGCCGCATAAGGAGTAGCTAATGGCCTTTTCACAAAATCCTTTTTCCGTAGCCAGCTTCGGTGAAAGCTATGAACAGGCCGATGTTACGATCACGGTAACTGGGTTTGCTGCTACATTATCAATAGCAGATGTAACCGTAACCGCAAGTGCTACCGTTGTACCAACAGCAGTAGAAGCTACAGGCAGTATCAATGATAATGTTAGTGTCACTGGTACTGCACTGTTTAGCATTACTGGGGTACAAGGCACAGGTGAGGTAGACACAAACTCTGTCGTTATAGCTGATGCACTAACAGTTATAACAGATTCGTTTGAAGCTACAGTTACCGTTGATCCAAACTCTGTAGTCACTGCTGGTGCCACTGTCGTACCAACTGCAGTTGAAGCTACGGGTGAAATAAACGATGCTCTGACCATTACTGGTACTGCATTGTTTAGCATAGTCGGTGTTGAAGCCGAAGCAATAACAGACGATCCTACAGTTAGTGGAGATGAAGTCACTGTTGATGCAGATGCATTAGTTGTAATCAGTGACTCGTTTGAAGCTACACTATCGTTAAACGGTAACGTTACAGTAACAGGTACTGCCGTTGTTGTACCAGACGCAGTTGAAGCTACAGGTGTAGCAGACAACAATGTAACAGTTACTGGTACTGCACTATTTGATATAGGTGGCGTACAAGGTACAGTACAGTTTAACGGAGACAACGTTAATGTCATTGCCAATGCTGACGTTGATCTTACAGGACAAAGTGTACTAGGCACTACAGCCATAAACACTGTTACTGTTACTGCAGGTGCTACTGCTGTATCAAGTAGTGTATCTGCAACATCAAGCACTAACGATGTAACGGTACTGACTACAAGATTTGATTATGCTGCACTAAAAGAACTTTATAGTAGAGTTCGTACTGCATACATAAAAGAACTAACAGACAATACTACAAGAACAGTATTTGTAGGTGAAATTGCTGATAGTGTAGTTTACATTGAACCGCAACCATCAAAAGCAAGAACCGTTTATGTAGCAGAGGATGAAAGCAGAACAGTGTATATCGAACCTCAATCTTCTGAATACAGAACAGTATATGCCAGAGCAGCTTAAAGGATAATACAATGTCATTAAAATGGCCTAACAAAGACCCTGATGAAACACTTGATTATAGTATTGATTGGTCCCGTTTTCTTGGGAGTGCAACAATATCAAGTTATACTTGGTATGTAGATGCAGCAGATGGGACGAAAACACAACTTACAGACAGTGGACCATTAGTAAATGGCATTCAGTTAGTTTCATCGTCTAACACAAACACAGTAGTTACTGCACATATCGGATCAGGCACTAACAATAAACTATATAAGTTTACATGTCAGATAACAGACAGCAATGGGCTTACTGTAGAACGAAGCATCAGACTACGTGTGAGGAATAAATAATGGCATACAATTTTCTTGGACTTGTAAATGAAATAAACCGTAGACTTAATGAGGTAGAGCTTTCAAGTTCTAACTTTGCTACAGCTACTGGGTTTTACAATACAGCTAAAGACTCAGTTAATGCGGCTATCCGACATATTAATCACGAAGAGTATAAGTGGCCTTGGAACCATGTAATAGAAGAAGATATCTTGACTGCAGGTACATTACGTTACGGATACCCATCAGATGCAAAAGTTTTAGATATGGATAGCTTTAGAATCAGACGAGATTCTGACTTAAATGTCGAAACAACTAAATTAAAACCTATAAATTATCAAGAATACCTTGACAAATACATAGATTTTGAGTATAACAATAGCACTGACAAACGTTCTTTGCCTAGATTTGTAGTACGTGCACCTAGTCAAGAATTTTTAATTATACCTACTCCAGATAAAGATTATGAGCTTGACTACGAGTATTATCGTAACTCAGTCGAGCTTGAACTTTATGATGATGTGCCAAGTGTACCACTAGAGTTTAAACATATTATTGTAGACGGTGCAATGTTCTATGCTTATCAGTTTAGAGGTGATGCACAGGCATCTCAGATAGCACAACAAAAGTTTCAAGAAGGTATAAAGTATATGAGAAGTTTGTACATTAATAGGTACGACTACGTTAGGTCAACTATTTTAAATCAAAATACCACTTCCCTTACTAGCATGAAAGTCCAGTAAAATGGCTACACAATGGCAGACATTTCCAGTTCCTTTTACTGGAGGATTAATTACAAATATTAGTCCTTTGCAGCAAGGTATAAATGCGGTTGGATCTGCTTCTTTACTACAAAATTTTGAACCATCTTTAGATGGTGGTTATAAAAAAGTTTCAGGCTATGATAAGTTTGTTGACAGTGCTGTTCCAGGTACTGGTGTTATACAAGCACTGGCTATTGTGCAAGATACAGGAAACGAAAAAGTTATAGCCGCACGTAATGGTACTTATTACATTACAAATGCTGCAGATCCTACCCCTGCATGGGCATCATTAGGAACAGCACCTAATTCAGCAATTACAAAAGTACGTCAGGCTCGTTATAACTTTTCAAACGATCCTATTATGTGTTTTGTTGACGGCATTAATTATCCTGCTTATTATGACATTGCAGGTAATACATTGACATACTTAACTGCTTCTACTGACTCAGAAGGTGATGTAGTTGCAACAAACATAAATACTCCTGTAGAGGGGGCAAGTCATGTGTGTATGTTTAAAAGTACTTTATTTTTTGGGGTGGGTACTGAGTTAGTATTTACTGCCCCCTATACTCCAGACGATCTTGATCCAGCTAATGGTGCAGGTAGTATCAGTATCGGATCAGAGATTACAGGATTAATTGTTTTTCGTGATCAGTTAATTATTTTTGCTTATGATAAGATCGTACGACTAACTGGTTCTAGTGTTGCTGATTTTGTTGTTACACCTATTACAGAAGATCTGGGTTGTTTAAGTGCTGATACAATTCAGGAAGTTGGTGCTGACGTTATGTTCCTTGGGCCAGACGGTCTACGTACTTTAAGTTCAACAGAACGTATTGGCGACTTTGGCATTGACGTTGCATCTAAAAACATTAGACCTACAGTTTCAAGATTACAGGATTATGCTTCAACATTTTCAAGCACAGTAATTAGAAGTAAAGCACAGTATCGTTTATTTGCTTACGTTTCAAGTGAACGTGCTAATGTTGCCAGAGGTGTATTAGGAAGTAAGTTTATTGACCAAGGTGGTCAAGGTTTTCAGTGGGGAGAACTAAAAGGTTTTAAAGTTTATATTGCAGACTCACAATTTATTGATGAAGATGAGTACAGAGTGTTTGCAAATGAAGATGGTTACGTGTATAATATGGACACTGGAACAAGTAGAGATGGGGAAAACATAGACGCAATCTTTGAATCTCCCTACATGCCTATAACTGATCCACAGATGCGTAAAACTTTTTATAAGCTTGATATGTACATCAAACCATTTGGCTCATTAAACATTGTTGCTGGTGTTAAGTATAACCAAAATAGAGCAGACTACATTCAACCTGCAAGTTTTAATATTACACAAACAGGAACTACAATTGGTATTTATGGGGATAACACAACGATATATAATACCTCAAAGTATGGTGCACCAAGAACACAAAGTTACATAAACCAGATAGTTGGATCAGGAGAAACTGTAGCTATACGAATAGAAGACAATAGTTCAGATGCTTCGTTTTTGTTAGATACTGCAATATTTGAATATGCAGTAAACGATAGACAGTAAGGAAAATATTATGGGTACGGGTTACGAACGGACAGATACAGACAATAACATTGCCAATGGTAACGTTATTGATGCAGATGATCTTGATAGTGAATTTAATGCTATTGAAGCTGCTTTTAATGAAAGCACTGGACATACGCATGATGGTACTGCAGACGAAGGGGCACCAATTACAGTACTTGGTCCAACTCAAGACGTAGTGGCTACAGCTTCTGTACTTAGACCTAAAACAAATAACGTAGTTAGTTTAGGTGAAGGTAGTACTCCTTACAAGTTTAAAGATTTGCACTTGTCTGGCAATGCTAATGTTGCTACAAATGCTACAATAGGTGGTACATTGGGTGTAACAGGTGCTACAACACTGTCTAACAACCTTTCAGTTACAGGTACAACAACCCTCACTGATACTTTTACAGCAAACGGTAACACTGTACTGGGCAGTGATAATGCAGACACAGTTACTGTTAATGCTGACATTGCATCTAACTTGTTGCCATCTGCAGGTGGTACATATGATATTGGTAGTGCAACTGCAGCAGAAAAATGGCAGAATATCTATATTGATGGTACAGCAAACCTTCCTACTATAAGTTCAACTACTGCAACTATAGGCACACTCAGTGTAAGTAGCTCTTTAACTGTTCCAGACAACTCTATTGCACTTGGAACTAAAACTACAGGTAACTATGTTGCTGCTGTTTCTGCTGGTAATGCTATTGATATTGGTGGTACAGCAGGAGAGGGCTGGACTGCTACAGTCAACCTTGATCTTAGTGAGCTTACAACATCTACTACAGACGGTGACGGTGATTACTTCGTTGTTGTAGATAGTTCAAATGCCCAGAAAAAACTAACTAAAGCTAACATCAATCTTTCTGGATTTAATAATGACTTAACACTTACAAGCGGTACTGTTACTTCTGTTGAAGGGGGTGCTTATCTTACAGGTGGAACCATTACCAGCAGTGGTACACTTGCTGTAGATGCAACTTCGGCTAACACCGCAAGTAAAGTTGTAGCCCGTGATGCATCGGGTAACTTTAGTGCGGGTACCATTACAGCTACATTGTCAGGTACAGCCAGTTCAGTAAGCAATACTCTTACTCGTGGTACATATTTAACAGGAAGTAACTTCGACGGTTCAGCAGCTACTACATGGGCTGTTGACGCAACATCTGCAAATACAGCAAATAAAGTTGTAGTAAGAGATGCTTCTGGTGACTTTAGTGTGGGTACTATTAGTGGTAACTTACAAGGCGATACTACAGGCACACACACAGGTGCAGTTAATGCTACTGATATAACAGTAACAGGTGTTGTTACAGGTAATGTAACAGGCGATATACTCGGTGATGTAAAGGCTCAAAACGGTACTGTTATTCTTGACAGTGGAACCAATGGTACAGATGCTACATATACAGGTAATGTAGATGGAGTAAAGTACACAGAAACGTATACAACTATTAGTTCGTCTAGTGGTACTGCCACACTTGACTGTGATGCGGGTACTGTTTTTTCTTTAACACTTAGTGAGAATATAAGTACATTTACTTGGAGTAATCCACCTGCAAGTGGGACTGCGTATGGATTTACTTTAAAAGTAATACAAGATGCAAGTGCAAGTACTTATACTATTCAATGGCCTTCTTCTGTTGATTGGGCTAATAGAACAGCACCTGTACTTTCTACAGGAGCATCTCATGTGGATCATCTTGTTTTTTATACACATGATGGTGGTACTACTTGGTATGGTTTTGTCGCAGGAAAGGACTTTGCTTAATGTCTGTCGGTAAAAAAATGCAAATGGCTGCTGCAGGTGCTGGAGGCGAAACGGGCGTTCAATGGGACATTCGTGAATTTGAATTTAACAGTGGTGATACTGCAGATCGTTGGCCTACAGCTATAGGTACAAGCACTCTTTATCCTTCCCCACAGCAGAGTAGTGTGTTTAGATGGGGAGACAGTGGATACAAAATCTATCTTTTTTATAGCGTTGGTGGGAATTACATTTATCAGATTAACTGTACAACTGCATATGATATGAGTACAGCAAGCGCAAGTTGGAATAAAAGATTTTATATAGGTCCATATGAATCGTATGCAACAGGTCTTTTCTTTAAACCAGATGGAACAAGATTTTATATAGTAGGAACTAGTCAAGATAAAGTTCAAAGATTTGATATGTCAACTGCATGGGACGTAAGTACTGCTTCTAATACTTCTTCAAATAACTCCCCTTCTTTTGCAACCACAGATACAGATATGCGTGGATTACATTTTAAATCTGATGGAACAAAATTCTTTATGGCTGGGAATTCTACCGACTATATATATGAGTTTTCTATGTCAACTGCATGGGACGTAAGTACTGCTTCTGTAACGTCAAACACTTATAGAGATGGTTCGTCTAGCACTTTTTATGAGGGAGTTGATTTTAGTCCTGACGGTACAAAATTGTATAGACATCGTGGCACCAATTCCCAACAAAGTAATCTGACAACTGCATGGGATATAACTACAGCTTCTGATGCTTCTCCGAGTGGAATACCGTATCCTGATTACAACTGGATAGACTATAAATTTAATAATTTTGACTTTAACAGTGATGGTACCGCTGTATATATTCCCTACGACGCTGGTGGTGGTGTAGACAGATTTCCACTTTCGACGGCATACGTTTTAAGTAGTGCTTCTGCACCTGAACCTGCTGCTGCAGCAGATTATTATAGTACACAAAGCCTTTTAAGTTTTAGTAGCAACGTAGGTTCTGCGACTATATCAGAAGATGGCACTAAATGGTTTGTAGTTTATGGTAGTAGTAGTGGTAATTCCCTACGTAGATACGACATGAGTACCCCAGGAGATTTATCTACGAGTTCTTACTTTGGTGGTGTAAGCTCAACCAGCGTGTATCTGAACCGTTATACAGAGAGTATGGTAATTAAACCTGATGGCACACAACTAGCTTGGACAAATGGTTCTACAGGTTTAGGTTATAGTGTTTTTACTGCTTTTATGACAACTGCATGGGATGTCACTACTTTAGGTTCTGGAAGTTCTTACTCTTTAAACTTGGGAGGTGGTAATGGTCAAGGAGTTTATGTTTCCCCAGATGGTACAAAATTATTTGTCATCCGTAATAATTTAGATTTGTACAAATATACGATGACTACGGGATGGGACTTTAGTACTATGTCTTCCTCCGCTGTTCAAACACTAGCTATAAAAAATTTACACCCAACTGTACCTACTTTTTATAATGTTAGTTTCTCTTCTGACGGATATTACATGTATACTATACACAAAAGAACAGGTCATGCGCCTGGTGTTCAGTGGGTATCAATGTATGAATTATCCACTGCATGGGATTTATCAACCGCAACAAGAATTGCTGATAGAACTTATGGCACACTTTCTCGTGAAATAAACGCCATTGAATTTTTTAAAAATGGAAGACAAGCCATGCTTGTTGCTAAAGATAGTCCTAACGCATTAGCTATTATAAAAGAGTACCCATAAAAGTACTAAATCAAGGTCATAAAGGAGAATCAACTAATGACTGAATATCGTAATCGTACAACAGGCGAAATTAAAACACAGGGTGAACTACGGCGGGATAACCCTAACATGTCCATGCCAAGAGTATGGAACTCTAATGTGCATGATGCACTTAATGTAGACCCAGTTTTAAAAGCACCTCCTCCAACAGATGTGGGTACATATCAATTAGTAGAACGTGACGGTGCTGTACAAAATGACAATGGTGATTGGGTACAAGCATACAGAATTGTAGACCGATTTGCTGATGATGAGGTACTTGGAACTAAGGCAGAACAAGAAGCCTCTTATCAACTTCAGTTGGATGAAACTGAAGCAAATAGTAATAGGGTATCAAGAGACTCATTGTTAGCAGAAACAGATTGGTGGGCACTACCTGATAGTCCTACTATGACAGATGCACAGACAGCATATCGTCAAGCACTACGTGATATCACAACACATTCTAACTGGCCTCATCTTGAGGATTCAGATTGGCCCACTAAACCATAAGATATAACAAATGTCCGACATTAAATTATCATCAGACGAGTTTGAAGAAATGTTAGATCGTGCAGCTAGACGTGGGGCTAAAGAAGCACTACGTTCTATTGGACTGTTAGATGACGATGCACACAGAGACATTACAGAGATGCGAAGTTTACTTGAAGCATGGAGAGATACTCGTAAATCTATATGGTCAACTGTAGTAAAATTATTCACTGTCGGTACACTGACATTTATTGCAGGGGCAGTATGGATGACAATGGGTAAGTAAAGGTATAATACAATGGCTAATGAACTAAGTGATGTAGAAAAGATCCTTGTCAGCACTCACGGATTTACAGATAATGGAGATGGGACAGTAAGTTCTCCTAAAGGTGCACTTTTTGATACTGAACAGGGTGGTTACTACACTGCTACTGGTGCTGCTCCAGTAGATAGAAGTTCTAGCTCGTCTACTGATTTGGAGTCAACATCTTCTAATTCTAGTACTGAGTCGTCTGGACCTGGAAGTAAGTATCTTAAAACTGAAGGTTTTCTTACGTACGGCAAAGAAAACTTAAATAATCCTAACATGGATCAGACTACAAGAGACTATATTAAAAACAGTGATAAATACACTGTGTATGAGGATGGTACATTTTCTTTTACTGATGATGATGGAACCGAACAGTTTGTACCTGTAGGCACAGATAATGCTACCGTAAACACCTCTAATATTGATCTTGCTTTAGTGCAAAAAGCTGCAGACCTAACATACCTTTCACAAAATACTGGTGTTAAAACTTCGGATTTAAATAATGTTTACCGTCAACTTGGACTAGACCCTACTGATACTACGGTGTCGGTACAAAAAGATGCTATCTTAAAAGCTTTTGGGTATAATCCAGGTTCAAATCAAGATTTTTATGGTACAAACTCTGCTATTGACCAAGGTGCAAAAATTCTTTTTGATCGTTGGCAACAAGTTCCTTCGGATGAGGAATTAGAAGCTGCTGGACTTGATCCAAATGTTTACACTATTACAAATAGTAACGTAGCAAACCAAGCCTACCTACGTAAAAAGATGCAGGAAATGGGTAGAGTAAGTACCAGTGCTCAC